>Ga0182024_10000559_pt1 | contig 96301 bp, 88 predicted proteins | sample P32metaG_FD_120480 | JGI IMG/M metagenome (GOLD analysis project Ga0182024, IMG submission 120480) | Permafrost microbial communities from Stordalen Mire, Sweden - P3-2 metaG (Illumina Assembly) | ecosystem: Environmental > Terrestrial > Soil > Wetlands > Permafrost | place: Sweden: Stordalen... | reverse complement strand
GTTGCCTGTCGGCGCCGAACATCCGGGGCGGACCGCTGGGCCAAGCTTCGAGCTCTTCTACCAGCCCGACTACCTCCTCCCGCACCGAAGAGCGGCGTGGCTCATCATGGCGGAGCACCTCACGGACGCCGCGGATCTCACAGAGGCTCAGGGCGATGACGAACCGCGCCTTCTTCCTGTGGCCGAAGCCTTCAGGCGACACGCGGGCGTACTTCGAGCGAACAGCCGCGAGTGAGCGGCCGATGAGCACGGGCCGCCTCGAGTCGTTCAGCGATGGCGTCCTCGCCGTCGCCATCACTCTGCTGTCCCTTGACTTGGCGGTGAGCGGACCTGGGCATGGGACGCTCGCTCATCAGCTCACCCAGCGGTGGCCATCATTCGCCTCCTACGTCGTGAGCTTCTTGGTCATCGGGATCATCTGGATCAATCACCATTCGCTGTTCTCCAATCTGGAAAAGATCGATCGCGTTGCGCTGTTCCTCAACCTGCTCCTCCTTCTCTTCGTGGTGGCTATTCCGTTCGCCACGGCCACCATGGCGGAGTACCTACGGGTTGGGGGCAGCGACTCGCAGCTGGCCGCCGCCATCTATGCCTTCGTGTCATTGGGTATGGGCCTCGCATTCGCCATGATGTTTCTGTGGTCCTCGCGTCGTGGGCATTTCCGCGTTCCCCTCGATGCCAGAACTCGGAGAAGCGCCTTTGTGCGTTTCAGCATCGGAAGCCTGGCCTATCTGGTGGCAATCGGCCTGGCGTTTGTGAGCGCGTGGTTGACACTCGTGATCGTCGCGCTCGTCGCGGTCTATTACAGCTTCGAGCAGATAACTGTGGAAACTTGAATGGCCAATCACGAGAGGGTATGTCACTTCCCCTCTTCTGAAACCTCGACTCCTCATCTCGGACGTCCCAGCTACGGATCATCCAATCCTCCGCTCACTCCATACCGCTCGGCCTCTGTCTCACTCGCAGCCTCCTCGGTCAAATCAGAGCCTCATTGGCTCACCGAGAAGTTGCGCGGACCCCTTGAATCCGCCGTCTCATAAACCCGAGGGTCGGAGGTTCAAATCCTCCCCCCGCCACTCAGCAGTCGCAGGCTCGAGCCGATCCGAGAGGCGGTCGGGCCTTTCTGCTGCCTGGGGATCTATCCCCCGAACAGGCAGACCATGGGCCGCTGCGTACCGTTCGTCAGCGTGCGTTGGAAGACGCCGGGACTTTCAGCCCCTCCCGCACGCGCAGGGCCGCCTGATACGCAGCGCGACTTCTCTCGTCAGAGGTGGCGAGCGGATCGAAGAGGGCGGCATCCGCCGCGTGGGCAACCGTGAAGCCGTCTTCGAGCAGCTGCGCAGCACCTTCATTGGCAATCGGTAGATCGGAGGTCCCGGCATCGCTCCGATCCCGGACGGGTCGGCTCAGGTCCTCGAGGAAGATCTCTAAGGGTTTCCAAGGAGGGCGCTCGAACCCTGCACGGCGCAGGGCGCGGTCCACCTCGGCCTGGGAGAGGAGCGCCAGCTGTTCCGGCGTGCGGCCTGTCGGGGACCAACGACGGCGGCGCCGGATCAGCAGCAGCACGACCACGAACACGGTGGCCGCGCCGATCAGCGTCCACCAGACGGGCCCCAACGCCGCGCCCGGCGCGGAGGGCGAGAGTGTGTTGGAACCACTCGGAATCGGCACCGGAATCGGCACCGTTGTCGGCACCGTGAGCGGCGCCGTTGGCGGTGGAGCCGTTGTCGGGGAGCCCACGGCGGTGGTCGGCGTCGTAGTGCTCACGCCGCTGGGTCCGACGACGCCCTCCGGGGCGACCTCACCACGCGGTTGTTGAGGCGTGGGCTCGAACGAGACCCAGCCGGCCTGTGGTCCCAGGTACACCTGCGGCCACGCGTGCGCGTCCGCACCGCGGACGGTGACCTCACCCGGACCGCTGTAGCGACCCGCGGTGAACCCCACGACGACCCGGCTGGGGAGGCGGAGCGATCGGGCCAGCACCACGAACGCGCCCGCAAACTGCTCACAGCTGCCCGAGCGGGTCTGCGTCAGGAAACTCACCAGGGGGTCCGTTCCCGGTGGGGATGCCGGCGGGTCGAGGGTGTAGTGGAACTGGCCGGAGCGGAACCAGTTGACGAGCAGTTCAGCCTCGGCGAGGGGGCCTTGTGCGCCGGCCGTCACGGCCTGAGCCAAAGCCTCGATGCTCGCGGGAAGCTCGGGAAGCGCGGTGTCGGCTTGTACGAGGGCCGGCGGGTATGTCGCGACAGGCGCATTGCCACCGAGAGACTCAGGTTCGGTCACCGGCGGCGTGGAGAGGGTGGTGTACTGCTGGTCCGAAGTCGTCGGCGTGGGCGAGACTGCACCCACGCCCGTCAACGTGGCGGCGGTTCCCGACAGCGCTATGGTCCCGGGCGGTACCGGGAGAATGCGACTGGTGAGAGCGTCGATCTGGACGGCGCTCTTGAAGTCCCGACTCCTGCCCGTGAACGAGGCGCCCCCCTGCGACCGCGTGACTGCTGCACCGTTGGTCGTGCCGTGCGCCGCGTTCTGGGTGTCGGGATCAGGCACCCAGACCCCGTTGCGCAGGACGTTCAACACGGCAACCTGCCAATAAGTCCGGTACGCGCTGTTGGCCTGGAACAACACGTCATTGGCATCGTGGACCTCTACCGCGAGCAGATTGGAGGTCAGTGACTCCGCACTCAGCGCCACGGCCGGGGCGACGCCGGGACCGGGTCCGGCTCCTTGCGCGTTCGAGTTCACGAGCAGGGCGACGAGCACGACCCCGGCCATGGTGCACGCGGTGACGGCGGTGGGAGTTATCCAGCTCCGTCGGTGGGTCGTTGCGGGCCTGGCTTGGCGCACCTGGCGCACGGAGTCAGCTCGAGCCGTGACCAAGGTCAGCGCAGCGGCGGCGACGAAGAGGATGACGAGGACCACCATCGCCCCCGGCGTGCTTTGGCTGCATGCGAACGCGAGAAGACCCAACGGGCAGAGGAGCGCGATCTCTGGGTACGCGCGATCTCGTGTGTCGCTGGCGTGCAGCAGGACGGATGCCAGCATCGCCACGACGCCACAGGCCATCGCCGCGAGGAAGACGAGCCCCGGAACGGGGCGGAGTGGGATGGCCCATTGAGCAAGCAAGGGCCGCGCCGCGCGCAGGTCCGACTGGGCGACGTGCCACGTATGCGCGGTCGGGAGGCCGAACGTGGTCGCGGCGCCGATCGCCGTCCAAAGGCTCGTCAGGATCACGGCGATGGTCCCCACGACGGCTCGGATGGGCGCCTGCACTCGCTTCAGTGCCAAGAGGGCCGGAACGGCTGACCCGACGACGGCCGCCACCAGCAGCGGACCAGAAACCCGACCCCCGAGACCACCCTGGAACAGGCGCCCGACCGCCTCGGCGGCAATCACGGAGGCAACAAGCAGACAGACATCAGGTCCGAGGCGTCGAAGTGCACGCATCACTCGACCACCACGACTGAACCATGATCGAGCGACAACGGAAGCGTGGGCGCCGCGGTGGGCGTCGTGATCACCAGTGCTCCCTTCGGGAGCGGGGATGCGGGCGCGGCGGCGTGGTTGCTCGAGCGAATCGGCTGGGTCTCGGCGAGGAAGGTCAACAGTGCGACCAGGCCGTCGGGCGTGGTCGAGCCGCGGACCCGGCGCCCCGAAAGGGTCGAGACGTCGTAGTCCGTGCTCCGCCCTTCAGCGGCGGAGACGAGCCCGACGACGGCGCCGAGGGCTTTCTCGAAGGCAGGGCGGCGATGGACGCCGGCTCGGTCGTCGAACAGGATCGTGACGACCTCCTCAGAGTCAGGCCGGAAGTCATGAACCAGGAGCGCGCCGAACCGAGCCTCCGCCTGCCAGGAGAGCAGGTGCAGGCGGTCCCCGGGCTCGTAAGGTCGCAGCCCGCTCCACTCACCACCGGGATCATCTGTGTGGTCACCGCCAGGTCCATCGCCGAATTGCGTCGCCTCGATCGATCCGGGACGAACTGCCGGGAGCGCCATGCCGGCCAGAGCGGGAGGGTGGACGACGAGTGTCACCGCCCTGCCGACGGCGACCGCCAGCCCGAACAGGGCGAAGGGATCGTGGACCCAAAGCCGTAGTGGACCGATCGTGAACACGCCGCGTCGCCTCGTCGGCAGCGACAGGGTCGATGACGCGCTCGTGTCGGGACCGATTTGATCCCAGCGGATCAACCGGCCGACGTCGGCGGCCAACGCGACGCGCGGTCGTGCCGGTCTGATCGAAGGTCGCGTGGTGGGGACTCCCGCATACCAGTTGTCCGACGGTCGGTCGAGACCCAACGGAGGGAGGTCGGCACCGCCCGACCGCGACAACTGCACCAGGAGACCGCAGGACGCACCGACGGGGACCAGTGGCGGGGTGACCATCATGTGGACCTCGGTGCCGGCCGCACGATGGGCACGCCCGAGGACCACGACGGGGGCGATCGCCAAGGGAAGGGCGACAGCCGCCACCACGAGCAGGAGGGTCGAATCTCCCGTGCTGAGTGCAACGGCGAGCAGCACGATCGCGACAAACGCCACCGACATGCCTCGCCACGTCGGTCGCAGGCGAGTGATGCCCGCACCGGATTGCGCTTCGTGTCCAGGTAGTGCAGGGCGGCCGCGCGTGATCGTCCCGCGGGCCACGGCCTCAGCTCCGGGTTCGGGCGTCGGTCAGTGTCTCGGGCCCCGGGAGAGGGATCTGATGGACGAGGTCGGCGACGACCTCTTGTACGCCGGTCCCGGAGCGCTCGCTGCCCGGCAGGAGGACGAGGCGGTGGCCGAGCGCCGGCTCGGCGGCCCGCTGCACGTCGGCGGGTACGACGTAGTGCCGGCCCGCGGCCAACGCCATGGCGCTGGCCGCCTGCCGGAGTGCAATGGCACCCCGGGGCGACGCGCCGACGGCCAGGGCGGGGTGGGCGCGGCTGGCGGTGACGATGTCGAGGATGTAACCCCGTATGACCTCGGAAACGTGGACGTCGTTGACGCCGCGCAGCAATGCGTCGAGATCGGGTCGACTGAGCGCCGGTCCGAGCGAGTCGGCGGGCGAAGAGGGACCGACGCGCGCGAGGAGCCGGTCCTCATGCGCCCGGCTCGGATAACCCATCGACAGGCGAAGGAGGAAGCGGTCGCGTTGTCCCTGGGGGAGTGGCGAGGTGCCGGCCGCATCGAAGGGGTTCTGGGTGGCCAGCACCATGAAGGGTCGTGGAAGGGGCATGGTCGTGCCGTCGGCGGTGACCTGGCGTTCCTCCATCGCCTCGAGGAGGGCGGACTGGGACCGAGCTGACGCCCGATTCAGCTCGTCTGCCATCAACACGTTGGTGAAGATCGGTCCTGGGCGGAACGTGGGCTCTCCTCGATCCCGATCCAGGACCATGGCGCCCGTCACATCGGCGGGCAAGAGGTCGGCGGTGAACTGCACCCGGTGGAAGTCGAGTCCCAACGAACGGGCGAGGGCCTTGGCCAATGTGGTCTTCCCCAATCCGGGGAGGTCCTCCACCAGCAGGTGTCCCTGGGCAAGCAGACACCCGACGGCGAGCTGCACCGTGGTGTCGTCGGCGTACAAGACGCTCTGTACTGACTCGACGATCCGGGCATAGAGGCCGCCCAGTTGTTCGGCAGTGTCGGAGGCCAGGGCGACCCCCTCAGCAAGTAATCCGTGTCCGTCCTGCACGGCGGAGGTCATTGTCCTCTCACAACCGGCCCAGGGCCATCGCCTGCACGGGCCAGAGGATAGGGGTTTGTGCCGGCCGACGTGGGGCCGATCAAGTCGACTCACCTGGAAAACTGAGGGAGCCGCACCGTGAGAGGAGGCGTGGATCGATGCGCTGCTCGGCCGGAGGGTCATAGTTCAGGTATGGCGCGCTCGCTGTACCGCTCGGTCACCTATGGGTTAGAGGCCTCGCTGGCCCTGGCGCAGACCGTTGCCCGTTCGGGCGGTCGCACCGACGCGGACACCCTCGCCTCGGCGCTCTCCTACAGCGGGGTCCGCAACGGGGCCTTTCTGAGCCGGTTGGCCAACGCCAGGCTCTTCGGGCTGGTGGCGGGGCGATCCGGCCTGGTCGTGCTCACCGAGCGGGGGCGTCACTGCCTCTCCGCCGATCCCGCCGTCTACCGGGTTGCCCTGGCCGAGGCCTGCTGGGCGGTCCCCCTCTTCCGGCGTGTGCTCGAGGACGCCTCGGGCACGGGGCTCGGGGACGTCGACGAGCTCGCCGGCGTGCTCGAGACCCGCTTCGGGGAGGACTCGTCCAAGTCCCGCACGACCGCCCGGGTCCTGCTCGAGTCGGCCGGGCGGGCCGGACTCCTACGGGAGGGAAAGGTCGATCTCTCCCTGGTCAGAGACCCCTTAACGAAGTTTACGGATTCGGATTCCGACCCTGGACGCGCGTTCGCACCTTCGGTAGGATTGCCCAGAAACCCGCATGCGATGCGGGTGAAGCGCCACAGTCGGCTTCGAGCCGGTAAGGGGGGTGCCACGATGGACGACGGGACGCCCGCACGCAATGCGGAACAGCCCTCGGACGAGGGCAACCTGTGGATCGACGAGGGGGCGGGGTCCTCTCGGAAGCACTCGAACCGACGTCGATCCGGCATGGTTCTCGGGGTGGCCGCGTGCGTGGCGCTCATCGGCGTCCCGGTCGGGCTTCTCGCCGCCTCGGGACCCCGACCGGCTCTGCAGGCATCGCTCCGGCATCACGTCACAGTCAGTGGCGGTCTCGCCAAGCGATCGGTCCTCGCCGCCCTGAGCGCCACGACGGACTCTGGGAATTTCGCCTTCACCTACCAGCTGAACGAGTCGCCGTACCAGAGTGGCACCGCAATCGAGGGCCCGAGCTGTTCGGGTACCTCGTGCCCCCCGACCCCGGTCCTCCAGAGCACCCAAGTGCAGGGGTCGGGCATCATCAACACCAACCCGATGGCGATGGCTGCGTCGGCGGCAGTCAGCACGAACGGGGTGAGCGGCCTCCAGGTCGGAGTGCGGGTGGACCCCACGACGGTCTGGGAGGTGGGCTACGCCGACAATGGGTTGACCCCGGCATCCAATGATGCGGGGGGAAACGATCTCCCAGGTTTTGCCGGCCTCGTCGAGGGAACGCTTGGTCCGAGGGAGGGAGCGGTCGCCATGATGGGCATGGCGAGCCCGACCGGGTACCTCGACCTCGTCGAACCGGCGGTAACGAGCGCCACCGAGGTGGGGACATCGACGGTCGATGGCGTGGCTGTCACGCAGTACCAGCTCACGATCGACCCAGGCTCCCTGGCCACAGCTCCGGGCACCAGCACCGAGGAACAGAGCACGATCAACGCGGCGATTCAGACCCTGACATCGCAGGGCTATCAGACGATCCGCGATCTCGTTTCCATCGACGGATCCGGGTTCATCCGTGAGTCGGCGTCCACGGTGACATTCAGTGACGCAGGGACCGCGACACTCGACGCACACTTCTCGAACTTCGGGTGCGCCGGCACCGTCCTGATGCCGGGCCAGGGGGGAGACTCGACTCCGCCTTCGGGCTGTGTCTCAGCCGACACCGGCACTGCGCCGACGACGTCGACGACCTCCACGACGACCACAACGGGCCCGAGCTCGCAAACCCCGACGAAGGTCTCGCCGGCGACGCCGGTCTCGCCCTCCACGACGACGACCTTGTCGACATCGGGATCCACGTCGACCACGACAACCACGACAACCACGACATCATCGACGTCGACCACGAACCTCACTACGACAACGACCAGTTGACAATCACGCGGCCCCGCTGAGAAGGAGTTCACGCCATGGCTGAGAGCGACGAGCACGAAGACCTCTGGTTCGAGGATTCGCCAGCGGGATCGTCCCGCCGGGTCAACCGGCGCCGCATGTGGGTGGTGGTGGCAAGCGTGGTCTGCATCGCCGCCCTGGCAGTACCTGTTGCGGTGGCTCTTTCGACGAGCGGACCGACGGCCAAGCCTGCGAAGACTGCGTCATCGCATCTCACGCGAGGGGTCGCCGAACAACGAGTGATCTCCGCCCTGAGCGCCACCACGAGCTCTGGCAGCTTCAACGTCAGCTACGAGTTCGACCCGCCCACTCCGCCCACGGTCACCACGACCACGACGACGGAAGTTCCCACCTGCCACGTCATCGCCGTGTCCCCAGGTGAGGGCGTGGCAGGCCTCCCAGCCGGGGCTCAGCCTGTGACGTCCGAGGTTTGTACAGGAAGCAGCGTCGGTGGGCCGTCGCCCTCGGACAGCTCGGTCACCACGGGCCACGGGACGATCGACACCGACCCGTTCGCGATGGTCGCCGTTTCGAACGTGACCGGACTCGGTCAGATCACCCTGCGGGACAACGGCACCAACGTCTGGGAGTTCGGTGGTGCCGATTACGGGCTTGCCGCGGGGTCCTCAGAGACCGGGCCGGGTGCTTCGCTCTCGGGCTTTGCGGGCCTGGTGGAGGGCACGCTGGGCGCACGGCAAGGAGCACTGGCGATGGGCGGGCTCTCGAGTCCGACGGGGTATCTCGATCTGGACCAGAGCATGATCAGCGGGGCCAACCAGACGGGAACGGGCACCGTCGACGGCGTGGCCGTCACCATCTACACGATCTCGATCGCTCCGGGCCAGGGTGAGAATATTCCCGGTCTCAACGCGGAGCAGGCGAAAGCGATAGCGGATTCAGACGCCATCCTGAAGCAACAGGGCTTCACCGGTTCGACGGTGCAGGTTTCGGTCGACGCCTCCGGATACATTCGTCAGACCAGCTCGGTGGCGCACTTCTCCGACGGTTCTACGACGAGCAGCGAGTCGACCTTCTCCGACTTCGGCTGTGCCGGGACGGTGCTGATGCCGGGTCAAACCGGAGCCAGTGCGCCTCCTGCGGGGTGCGTGTCGCCCGACACTGGCGTCGCCCCGACGACGACGACCACGTCGACGGTCCCGCCCTCCACCACCGTGCCCTCGACGACAGCGCCACCGACATCCACAACCGTGAGTGAGCCGCCGAGCGCGACGACGTCGACGACCAGTACCACGCTGCCGCCTACGACGACCACCACTCGAGGGGACACGACGACATCGGGATGATTTCGCCTGGGTCTACTGGAGTGCGTCGACCCGGAAGGTCCGTGCGATCCCACGAAAATCTCACGAAATCGGGTTTCGGCCGTCAGTAGCGCGCTCATCCGAGTATCGCCTGCCGGGCCTCTCCCTCCGTGCCGTGGTCAAGAGTCTGCTCTCTTGGAGCGGGCGCGAGGATGGAGCTATGTCCACACGCTTGCTGGAGGAGCTCGGAGCGGCTGTTGGGCCTGCGCACGTCGTCGTCGAACCCGAGGTGATGGCCTCGTACGGCATCGACTGGACCGGCCGCTTCCGAGGTCATCCGAGCGCCGTCGTCCGTCCCGGTGTCGGCGCTGAGGTGGCGGCGGTCGTCGCCGCGTGTAAAGAGGCCGGAGTCGCCCTCGTGCCCCAAGGAGGCAACACGGGGCTCGTCGGCGGAGGCGTCCCCCTCGCCGGCGAGGTCGTGCTCAGCTTGCGCCGACTGGCCGGCGTCACCGACGTGGACCCGCTGGGCGGGCAGCTCTCCGCCGGCGCCGGGACGACGATCGCCGACATCCAGTCGGCCGCGGCGTCCGCCGGCTGGGCATACGGGGTCGACCTCGCCAGCCGTGACAGTGCGACGATCGGTGGCACCATCGCCACCAATGCGGGGGGACTCCAGGTGCTCCGCCATGGTTCCACGAGGGCACAGCTCGTGGGCTTCGAAGCTGTGCTCGGGACGGGCGAGACCGTCGCGCACATGGGCGGCCTGATCAAGGACAACACGGGGTACGACCTGGGCGGGCTGCTCTGTGGCAGCGAGGGAACGCTCGGCGTGGTGACGGCCGCCCGGGTGCGCCTGGTCCCCCAGAGCCGCGAGCGTGTGACCTCCATCCTGGCCTTCTCATCGACTGCGGCCGCGATCGATGCGGCCTCACTCCTGCGCCGGTCCCTGCCCGAGCTCCAATCGCTCGAGTTCTTCCTTCAGCCAGGGTTGGACCTGGTCTGTCGAACCAGCGGCATTGCGGCACCATTCCCGGGCGAGCATCGGGCCTACCTCTTGGCCGAGGCGGCGGCCCAGCACGACCCCATGCCCGCCATGGCGGCAGTGCTCGATTCGGTGCCCGCCGTCGAAGACGTTGCCGTGGCTACCGACCCCGCCCGGAGGGCACAGCTATGGCGCTATCGAGAGGGGCACACCGAGGCGATCAACACGCTCGGTGCGCCCCACAAGCTCGATGTGACGTTGCCGGCTCCCATGTTGGCCGGCTTCATCGACCACGTACCCGACGTCGTCAGAGCTGCCGACCCAAGGGCTACGACGTGGCTATTCGGGCACGTCGGCGATGGCAACGTCCACGTCAACGTCACCGGACTCAAACCGGACGACTCGGCCGTGGACGATCGCGTCATGCACCACGTCGCTGAGCTCGGTGGCAGCATCAGCTCTGAGCACGGTATCGGAACAGCGAAGCGACCCTGGCTCCACCTCAACCGGAGCGGAGCGGAGCTCGCGGCATTTCGACGGCTGAAGACGGCACTTGATCCTGCGGGAATCTTGAACCCCAACGTCCTGTTGCCGGCAGGGCCGTGAGGTCCGACTCCATCTGGGGGAGATCGATGTGTTTGCCGGCAACATCGTCAGACAGATTCACGCGTGCGCTCCCTGGGTTCGATGGCACGAAAATCCCACGGATCTGATTCTCCCCCCACGGACCCCAATTTCCGTCCCCATCTGTCGTCAGAGCGATTAGTCCGGGCAGGCCGCGGATCTGTGTGACATGGCTGGACTCCGAACCGCCGGGCGGACGGTCGAAATGAATCCGCTGTCCCGTAACGTGCCAGCATCAGTCTTGGCAGTCCGCCGACGAAGCACGAATCTTGAGCTTCGTGTAGCGCCCGCCGATAAGCCATTCCGAGACATAGAGATAGCCGTCCGCGTCTACGGCCAATGAGTGCGGCGAGGTGAACACATTCGGAACTGAGAAGTGCGTCCGCACGGCCCGTGCGTCTCCGGTCAGTGCATTGGGCCATCCCGGTCGTTCAGGCCAACCGAGGCCTTTTCGAGCGCCCTCGTCAGCCCCGATGTATCCCACGAAATTGTCCTCGACATCCATAACCGCAAGCCGTGAGTACAACTCAGCCACGATGAGCAGGTCGCCCGACACAGCGAAGCCACTGGGGCTGTTGAGGAACCCGTCACCGAACGTCCGCAGATGACGACCTCGCAGGTCGTACACCTGGATGCGTTTGTTCTCACGGTCGGCGATGTAGAGCTCGGGCGTCTTGCCGCCGCGCCGGTCGATGAATACGGCATGAGGGCACAGGAACCGGCCACCCCCTTCCTCACCGGTCAGGGTCAGTCGAAGGTTGGCGTGCTTGTCGAAGCAATGCACCCAACTCGATCCGTAACCGTCCGCCACCCAGATGTCACCGGTGCCTCCGAACCGCTCTTCGTCTACGGCCGTACCGCACGGGCAGTAGTCGCCCATCATGCCGGGCGCCGATGCCGGGTCTCGCGGCGGGACGGATAGCTCGGCCAAAATGCCGCCGTTGAGGTTCATCTTGACCACTCTGGGTGCACGCGACTCCACGCGGACGCCCCGACCGAAGACGGGAGCCCACTCCTCGTCGCCAACGTCGACGCCGACCTCGAAGACAAAGCCTGGATCGCTCACCCAGAGAGCTTCGTCATCGCCCTCGCGCACAAGGGTGATGCCATGGCCCTCGGTGAGGTCAGTCTTGATCGATCTCGAGAGATGACCGTCCCGGTCGAACGTCACGAGATGTCCGGCGTGAAAGCCAATGACCGTGCCTGCCCGGGTGACGACGATTCCGTTATGAGCCCACGATCCCGACGCCTCGGGGACTGCCGAAAGGTCGGCCCAATCGAACGTCACGTCATGTGCGTGCATGGCAGCTCATTCGTCGGCGACCTGGGTGATGCGAAAGCACAATCGCACGAACCCCTCCGGTTCCCCTGGGCTCTTCTTTTATGACCGCAGGAATTTGTGCTTCAGCCCTTCCATGACGGCCTCGTAGCCGAGCTCGAACAGCTCCTCGCGTGAGAACCGGGCGGCGCCGGTCACGTTGTCCAGCGTCGCCGTCGAGACACCGTGCGCGACGAGGTGCGACATCGCGTCGAGGTCGATCTGGCCCGTCATGAAGGTGAACAGCGTCGCGAAGCAGACGACGGCGGCTTCTGGATCGAATCCGCCTTCGGCCAGGAGCGTGAGCACGTCGTCTGCCAGTCGAGCGCCTTCACGTGATCCGCCGTCCCCAAGATGCGCCGAAACCCCCTGGTGTTCTGCAAACACTCGACGAGAGTCAGAGTGGAGCTTCTTCAGCCGTTCTTCCCAGTTGCCCTCATCGGGTCCGGGCACTCCAATCTCGCTCAGGATGTCGTCGACCACCAGCGCGTGCAGGTATTCACGGCTTGGGGCGTAATGGTAGATCGTCATCGGCGGGACGTCCAACTCTCGAGCCAGCGCGCGCATCGAGAGATTGTCGAGGCCGACCTCGCGAGTCACCCGAAGAGCCGCCTTGACCACCTGGTCTCTGCTCAGCGATGGCGGTCGCCCCCTCGATCGAGGTCTCTCAGTCGCCGCGGGCCGTGAGCGGGCACTTGGGGGATGGTTGCTCTTCACCGCTTGCTTTGCCTCGTTGGTTATTTCTAGTATGCCGTACGACAATATCACCCGCGTCGGAGTCTGAGAGCGATTTCGACGCTCCCGCCGACGGTTGGGGGAAGAAAGGACCAGGTGGACCAAGGGATCCCCGGATCGCTGTTGCTGGACCCAGAGACGCTTGGTGACCCTTACCCCTTCTACCGAAGGTTGAGGGAGCAAGCCCCGGTCTGGGAGGTCTCTGGGACCGAAGTCTTCATTGTCAGCACGTTCGAGCTCTTGGCCGAGGCAAGCGGTCGAGTCGAGGAGTTCTCGTCGGCCATGAAGTGCCTGCTCTATCGCGACGAGACCGGCTTGCCGGGCCGGTTCACGTTCGGGGGGGACGCCGGCGGTCAGGTTCTGGCGACGGCGGATCCGCCGTTGCACGAGGTCCATCGTCGGGCCGTCTTTCCTGAGCTGGTGACCAAGCGCATGGAGGCGCTCGACCCAGAGATCCGCGATCTCGCGGACGGGCTCGTGACCCGTTCGCTGGAGACGGGAACCGTTGAGTTCATGAGCGCCATTGGCAACCTCGTGCCGATCACGATGATCAGCAGGCTCATCGGATTCCGCGGCAGCAACCTCGACGAGCTCTGGCGCTCGGCAGTGCACATGACCAGGTTGGTCGGATCGACGCTGACGCTCGACGAGCTCATGAACTTCGCCGCCGGCGGCGACGAGGTGCAAGCCTGGATCGCCGACCAGGTGGCAGCAGCGGTCGAGGAACCAAGTGAGGACTTACTCGGTGCCATTGCACGCGGCATCGTTGATGGAATCCTCACCGAGGCTGAAGGGGCCGGCATCTTGACCATCCTGTTGAGCGCCGGAGGAGAGTCCACCACGAGTCTCCTCGGGAACGCGGTGCGGATGCTCGCCGAAGACCCAGAGCTTCAAGATCACCTCCGCCGAAACCTCGATCAGGTCCCGCTCTTCGTCGAAGAGGCGCTCCGGCTCGAGTCCCCCTTTCGGTACATGATGCGCACCGTCCCGTCGGACACGTCACTCGGAGGGGTCGAGATTGGCGCCGGGGCCACGGTGTTGTTGCTCTGGGCCTCTGGGAACCGGGACGGTCTCGAGTTCGAGCATCCCGACGAGGTCGATCTGGGCCGGAAAGTGCCGCGTCGTCATGTGGCGTTCGGTCGGGGGATTCATCACTGCGTGGGCGCGCCCCTCGCCAGAATCGAGGCACGCAACGTGCTCTCCGTGCTCCTCGAACGCACAAGCAGCATCTCACTTGATCCCGAGAGTCCGCCACGTTGGGTGGAGAGCTTGTTGGTCAGACGTCACGAGGACCTCGCCGTACGGCTCCAGGCCCGTTGAGCAGGATGAGGGCTCACTTACTGCAGCACAAAGGAGAATGATGCGCCGAACACAGGCATTGCGCGCCCTAGTCGTGGCGGCCGCCCTCAGTTTGTCCAGCGTCTCATTCGCGTCGGTGGCAACGACTGCGGGGGCATCGCCGGCACCACTCACCATTGCGTACATCACCGACGTGACGGGCCAGGCCGCGGCCGAGAACGGGACATCGCCGGCAGCATTCGAGGCCCGGATCGACCTCCAGAATGCGGAGGGCGGAGTCAATGGGCACAAGCTCGTGCCCATACTCGGCATCGATGCTCTGGCGCGCCATTGCTCATCGCAGTTGGCCCGCTACAAGGTGCCAGAATTGTGGAGGATCGGGGACCTGCCCCGCAATGCCATGGGAAAGGTCGTGCGGACCGAACTCGAGACCTGGTTCGCCGAGTCGGGCGAGCGCGCTCACTGACCCAGCGGCGGACCGCTGACTCAGTCTTCCGTCACCCCGATGCCCGAGGAGCAGAACGTCCACAGATCAGCTGCACTGATGTGGTCCTCCCCATCGGCACCGAGGATTCGCGCGTGGACGGTTGCGAGGACTGTGTGGTGCAGCAGATGTGCCGCCGCCAGCGTGCTGAGGGAGCTGTGCAGGCGGCCCGACGCCTTGGCGTCTCGAATGAGCTCGACGACGAGGTCGATCTGCGGCTTGAAGGCTCGTTCGAGGTCTTCGGGCCGGGTTTCGAGAAGCCGGTTGCTATAGGTCGTGAGCGCCCGCGCCGCCGGACCGGGATTCGACGTGAGGTCGTAGATTCCCTCGACGTAGGCCTTGACCCGGGCAATAGGGTCGCTCAAAGACTCGCACTTGGCGCGCATGCGTGGCACGACCTCGGTGGCCAGGATCGTCTCGTGCACGGCAACGAGCAGGTCATCCTTGCTGGCGAAGAAGTTGTAGAAGGTCCGGATCGACATCTTCGACCGGTCGACGACGTCCTGCACAGTGAAATCGATGCTGCCGCGCTCGGCCATAAGTTCCATCGCTGCCCCAACGAAGCGATCCGTCCGTTCCTGTGCCCTGGCGCGCGGACCTTGCAGCGAGCGCTCGATGCTGAGGCGCTTCCATTCGGGCATGGAGTCGTCGGCTTCGACCTCGTCGACGGGCTTGGTCACCTTGACAGCTGCCATCTCACCTACATCTTCCGGATGCGCCGACGAAGACTCTCCGACAATCGTGGATTTTCCCCAGTGGATATCTCTTTTCCGATCCTACTGTGCGTGTTGCGCTCTGACGATGCCTCACGAGCGCGGGATCGGGGCGTTTGCCGCCACTTTGGTGAGAAACGCAACGATGGCGTCGACGACTTCCGGCGTGTGGTCTTTGTGCACCGCGTGGCGGCCGCCCTCGACGACCACGATCTCTGTCCGGTCGTGGGCGTCACGCATGATCTCTGCCTGCCGCAGGCGACGAGGGTCGTCCTCGCTGCCCAGGACGAGAAGCAGCGGACAGCTGATACTTCCGATGGCATGCAGATCCGCCTTCGGTCGTCTCGCTGCCCGATCGCAGAGCTCGAGCATCACGTCGAGCCAATGATCCTGGCCGTGTCGCTCCGCATGCAGGGCGCGGAGCTTGCCCGGCCAGCGCGACTCCAGTTGCGCGCGCGTCGGCACACTCGACTTCGGGTCGCCGAGTCCGGGGCTCACCAGGATGAGGCTGGCGGCGGTACCGGGATAGACCAATTCCAAATCCAGCGCCGCCTCAGCGCCGAAGGAGAACGCCAACACGTGTGGTGGTTCGAGTTCTTCATGAGCAATAAGCGCGAGGAGGTCGGCATTGACGGCCTCGATGCTCATCTCTCCGGCCTGGTGGTCCGACGCGCCGTGGCCGCGCAGGTCAGGGATGATGAACCGGTAACGATCCTTCAGTGCGTCAGCGACTCGCGACCAGTCATACGGACCCGTCCCGGTCGCACCGTGCACGCACAGCACCGGGGGACCGGCCCCTCGGACCTCGTAGTGGAGGTCCAACCCATTCCGCTGGTAGGTCGACACAGGTTCAGTTCCTCAGGATGCGGAGCCCGAAGAAGCGGCGGCGACGTCTCCTTGCGTTCGACAGCCACGCTCTCTGCCCGTCATGTCGAGCGGGCCTTCATGGCGGCCAGGTCGGCCATGACCGATGTTGTCCCGTTCGTCTGGGCGATGGCGCGGGCATGACCGAGGTGATGGATGTCGAAGTTGGTCGCAATGGTCTGTGAAAACCCCATCGCGTCCACCGCGCTGTTGATCGCGCGCTTGGCGAGTCTGACGGCCCAGGGGTCCATGGCGGCGACCTCGGCAGCCAAGCTCATCGTCCGTTCCTGCAACGTGTCGAGCGGCACGACCTCGTTCACCATGCCGCATTCCCGGGCTTGCTCCGCCGAGAGCGAGGACGCGGTGAAGAGGATCTGCTTCGCCCGACGGGGGCCGAATTCCCAAGGGTGGGCGAAGAACTCCACTCCTGGCATCCCCATCAGGCCGACTGGATCGGAGAATTGCGCGTTGTCGGCCGCGAGAATCAAGTCACAAGGCCAACAGAGCATAAGGCCGGCGGCGACGCACTTGCCCTGTACGGCAGCAATCGAGGGCTTGACCAGATCGCGCCACCGCTTGGCGAAGTGCAGGTACCCGCGCTGCTCCCAATCGAAGTACGTGTCGACGGTGAGTGCTCCATCGACCCGTTGTGGGCCTAGGGAAGGGTCCCCTCCCCCCTGCATGTCGTGACCGGCCGAGAAGTGCTTTCCTTCGCTCCGCAACACCACGACTCTGACATCGGGATCCTGGTCCGAGAGGGTCCAGGCCTCGTCGAGTTCCCGGAGCATTTGTGGATTCTGGGCGTTTGCCGCCTGCGGGCGATCGACGACGATGACGGCAATGCCGTTGTCGACCGTGTAGCGAACGAACTCGACTTCCACAGGTTCCTCCCGAAACGATCGGCCGTTTCTGCGGCTCCCGAGGAGCCGAACAAGGCACCGCTCAGTCGGTCTCTTCGAGACGTAGAACGGCCCGCAGCCATCAGGAACAGTTCAATATCCGTCTGACTAGAAGGATACTTTACTCAGGTCGAGGCCCGAGGGGCCATGAGCATTTTCTGCACGGCACAAGCCTTTTGCCGGACGAGTCAGCGTCGGATGAGTCAGTGGTCGGCCGAAAGAGGTTCAAATCCTCACTCCCGCCACCAAGGAAAGCGCAGGTCAGGGCCGATCCGAGAGGGTCGGCCCTTCTGCTGCTCATCGTTCTCATCGAGGGTTCGTGACAGGCCGAATGGAACCCATTCGTGCCCGTTAGCGTCAGCGAGAACGAGGGGACTGGAGCAGACCGGCATGGAGTGTCCGCGAGCCGTGACCCCAGGTCCGCACTCGACGTCGCACTTGGTGAGGAGGATGAAATGACGAGCAGCGGTGCACGAGCAGTTCTATTCGACCGTTACGGCGGCCGGGATGTGCTCTATGTGGCGGAGGTGCCAATGCCGGCGCCTGCCGCAGGCGAGGTGGTCGTCGCGGTGAAGGCAGCGGGGATCAATCCCGGTGAGGCGGCAATCCGATCAGGTGCACTGCGCGACCAATTTCCCGCCAGTTTTCCTTCTGGCGAGGGGAGTGACCTCGCTGGAATCGTCGTGGCCATCGGCGATGGAGTCGAGGACTTCGCGGTTGACGACGCCGTGCTCGGCTTTTCGTGGCGTCGTTCGAGCCACGCCACGTACGTTTCTGTCCCGACGTCCCAGTTGATCCACAAGCCCCCGGAGCTCAGCTGGGAAGTCGCCGGGTCTCTCTACGTCGTCGGCTGTACCGCTTATGCGGCCGTGCGGGCTGCAGATCCCAAAGCGGGAGAGACAGTGGCGGTCTCGGCGGCAGCGGGCGGGGTCGGAACGGTCGTGGTGCAGCTCCTGGCCCTGCGGGATGCAAAGGTCCTCGGGATCGCCTCGCCTTCGAACGCCGACTGGCTCCGATCGCATGGTGTCGTCCCGGTTCCCTACGGGGACGGCCTCGCCGAGCGTCTCAAGGCGGCAACGCCGGATGCGATCGATGCCTTCATAGATCTCTTCGGACCCGAGTACGTTCAGCTCGCCGTGGATCTCGGCATCCCACGTGACCGCATAGAGACCATCACATCGTTCGAGAAAGCCCAGGAGCTCGGGGTCAAGGCCGACGGTAGCGGCACCGCCTCCACTCCGGAGGTCCTCACCGAGATGGCGGACCTCGTGGCATCGGGAGCGATCGAGATCCCGATCGCGGGGACCTATCCACTGGATCGGGTGGCCGATGCATTCGAGGAGCTCGAACACCGCCATACCCGGGGGAAGATCGTCCTCATTCCCTAGGCAAACGGTATTCGGTGTGGAGGCTGCTGATTGAGGGAAGGACTCCCTGGCCAGACCATCGTGCGGCCTCCGCGAGTCACCTCAGGGTGCGTCAATAGTCCGGCAGTGCGATGCTGGTAATGCCCGTGGCTCAACGGAGCTGCATTGACGAGGGGAGAACCATGACCCCACCAAAAGAGCCGGTTGCATTTCTGGGCATCGGCACAATGGGACACGCGATGGCAAGCACCGCCTTGCGCGCCGGAATCCCGACAATCGTCTGGAACCGTGAACCAGGTGCAGTCCAGAATCTCGCGGACGTCGGTGCAGAAGTAGCTGAGTCGCCGGCCGATGCAGCGCGACGTGCCAGCATCGTTGTCACGATGGTCACGGACGCGGACGTCGTCTTGTCGATCGCCAAGGACCAGGGCATGCTCGCTGCCCTTGCCCCCAATGCCATCTGGGTGCAGATGAGCACGATCGGTGTCGAAGGGATCGAGCGCGTTCAATCGCTGGTGGGCACTGAGCGTCCTGACGTGACCCTGGTCGACGCGCCCGTCTCGGGCAGCAAGCAACCAGCTGAAAAGGGCCAGCTGACGATCTTCGCGTCAGGGCCAGAGGTGGCCCGATCGCGTCTGGAGCCCCTTTTTGGTGCGCTGGGTCAACGGACGATATGGGTGGGACCCGTTGGGGCCGGGTCCCGCCTGAAGCTCGTAGCGAATGCGTGGCTCGCACTGGTGGCGGAAGCGGTCAACACCTCGGTGGCGCTGGCCCGCCGACTGGGGCTGGAGACCGAGACTGTCGTCAATGCTCTGGATGGCAATCCGCTGGTGTCCCCGTGGCAAGCCGCCAAGCTGGAACGAATCGCCCACGGCGACTTCTCGGTCCAGTTCGCGCTCTCCTTGGCGCTCAAGGACGTGCATCTCGCCTTGGAAGCGGCTGAAGATGACCGCTTCCGAGCGCTCGCCTCACTGGCGGGCGAGTGGCAAGCGGTCGTCGATCTGGGGCTCGGCGACCTCGACCTCACGGTTGTTGCGTCGTCACTAGAAGAACAGGGAACTGCGCCGTGACCGGATATGTCGAAGCTGCACCTTGCGCCGGACCGTTACGCAGGAGAGAAGTGGTTGACAGTGTTGGGCTCGGCCGGGTCGCCTGTCGGAAACTCGAGGGTCGGGAGAACAGGGCTTGTCGAATGGATTCCTCACCAGCAACAGAATGGAGCAGTCGTCAGTGACCAGCTACGTTCCCGCCGAAGATCGCTATGGGTCCATGAACTACCGCCGCTGTGGGCGCAGCGGCATCCTCTTGCCTGCCGTGTCGCTTGGGCTATGGCAGAACTTCGGTGACGACCGACCGCTCGACACTCAGCGTACGATTGTGCGCCGGGCCTTCGACATGGGCATCACGCATTTCGACCTGGCCAATAACTACGGACCCCCTTACGGGAGCGCTGAGAGCAACTTCGCTCGGATCCTCCGCGACGACTTCCGCCACCACCGCGACGAGCTCCTCATCTCCACCAAAGCCGGCTGGGACATGTGGCCTGGCCCATACGGCGACCTGGGCTCTCGGAAGTATCTCGTCGCCAGCCTCGACCAGAGCCTGCGACGCCTCGGGCTCGACTATGTCGACATCTTCTACCACCACCACTTCGACCCCCAGACACCCCTTGAAGAATCCCTCGGCGCGCTCCACACCGCAGTGACGTCCGGTAAAGCCCTCTACGTCGGCATCTCCTCCTACTCGGACCAGCGGACTGCTGAAGCCGTCACGATCCTCCGTCAGCTCGGCACCCCACTGTTGATCCACCAACCCTCGTACTCGATGTTCAACCGCTGGATCGAAGAGCGCCTACTCGACGTCCTTGACGCGCAGGGAGTCGGGTGCATCGCTTTCTCTGTCTTGGCGCAGGGACTCCTTACTGACCGATACCTCAATGGGATTCCCCAAGGTTCCAGGGCCTCCAGGGACGGTTCCCTCACCCATGACATGCTGAACGATGACAACATCGCCCGCATCCGGGCGCTTAATGACATCGCCCAGGGGAGAGGCCAGTCACTTGCCCAAATGGCTATTGCTTGGGCTCTGCGTGACTCCCGAGTGACCTCCGTGCTCATCGGTGCCAGCAGCGTCGCCCAGCTCGAGCAAAACGTGAGCGCCCTCGACAACTTGGAATTCACCTCCGACGAGCTCGCCGTCATCGATCGCTTCGCCGTTGACGGCGGCATTGACTTGTGGCGTACCCCGGCCACATCCTGATCCAGAGGCCGCGTTTCCCGCTCTCAGTGCGGCCGCGGGTGTTTCAGAACCAGGCTGAAGTCGGAGGGAAGTTCTCTCCTGAGAGACGAGGCAACCGATGACCACGCTGATGACGATGGAGCACCGGGGCGCGGACGGATCGACGGCCGATGTGGCCAACTATGACCGGCGATGGTGGATCCTCGCGGTTCTCGGGATCGCCCAGTTAATGGTCATTCTGGACAGCACCATCGTGAACATCGCCCTCCCCACCGCGCAGCACGATCTGCACTTCTCCAACGCCGACCGCCAGTGGATCGTCACCGCTTACTCCCTTGCTTTTGGCAGCTTGCTTCTCCTCGGTGGCCGTATCGGGGACATGGTGGGCCGCAAGCGGGCCCTCATCGCGGGGCTCGTTGGCTTTGCTGCGGCCTCCGCCATTGGAGGCTTGTCCGTCAACTTCGCGATGCTCGTCCTCGCCCGGACCGTCCAGGGGGCCTTCGGGGCTCTGCTTGCCCCCTCTGTGCTGGCCCTCTTGACCACCACCTTCACCGATCCGGGGGAGCGCGGGCGGGCCTTCGGGGTCTACGGCGCCATCGCTGGCGCGGGCGGCGCCCTTGGGCTCCTCCTCGGCGGCATCCTCACCTCGTACGCCTCGTGGCGGTGGACGCTCTTCGTAAACCTCGTCTTTGCTGCCTGCGCGATCGCCGGTGCCCTGCTCTGGCTCGCCCCCGACGAAGGCACTGACCACGATCCGTTGGACCTGCCCGGCCTCTTCCTCGTGGCCGGCGGACTGTTCTGCCTCGTGTTCGGTTTCGCTCACGCCGAGACCACAGCCTGGAGCGATCCGTACACGATCGGGTTCCTGGTAGCAGGGGTGGTCCTGCTTGCTGTATTCGCCTATTTCGAGACCAAGGTCAAGTATCCGCTGCTCCCGCCCAGGGTCGTCCGCAACCGAACGCGGGGCGGATCCGTCTTGGCGATGCTCTTCGCCAGCGTCGGGATCTTCGGAGTGTTCTTGTTCCTGACGTACTACCTGCAAAGCACGTTGGGGTTCAGCCCTGTGAAGACCGGCATCGCGTTCCTCCCCCTGGTGGCTGCGTTGGCCACCACGGCCCAGGTGTCTAATCGCATCCTCTTACCGCGGGTCGGACCCAAGCCGATCGTGCCGGTCGGCTTGCTCGTGTCTGCTGCGGCCCTGTTCGGCCTCCACCTGGTGGGGCTGCATTCCTCGTACGTCAGCCACGTACTTCCCTATCTCCTGCTGCTGGGCATCGGCTTTGGGCTGAGCGTCGCCCCCTCCTTCAGCACCGGCACCCTCGGGCTGGCGCCACAAGACGCTGGCGTGGGATCAGCCACCCTCAACACGGCCCAACAGGTTGGAGGATCGATCGGCACAGCGCTGCTCAACACGTTGGCCGCGAGTGCAGCCACTTCCTATCTGGTCGGTCGGGCCGTGACACCGGCCAATCTCCAAGCAGCCCTACTCCACAGCTACACGACAGCGTTCCTATGGTGCTCTCTGATCTTCGTCGCCGGGGCAGTCGTCGCCGGGCTGGTGCTGCCGCGAGGCAACCTGACTGCGCTGGCGTCGGATAGCCTGATTGCGAAGGTCGAAACTGGATCCGAAGAACCACCTCGATCCCACATGTGCCGCGTTCGGGTGGCTTGTCGTTGACATTCTTCTGCTCGGCCTGCTGTCAACACCAGCCCAAAGCTGACCCTCCTCCAACGGTTGAAAATTGACCCCTGGTCCTACCTAGGAAGCGGGGTGGCGGGCTGAAGTTGGCTTCGCCGCGCTTCGCCGCGCTTCGCCGCGCTTCGCAACGCTGTCAGCGCGGCCTAAATGGCTGCCGCAAGGCGTGGTCTACTCGGCCAGCGACGAGGCAGGCTTCGTGCACGGCACCGTGGTTGATGTCGATGGTGGACGCGTTGCCGTCGCCGTCGTAGCCAGTTGAACCTGCTCGGCGTCCGGCCGGTTCAGGCCCGGAGACCTCAGCGTCCCCTTCGTGACGAACCGGAAAGGCTCGAAGATTCGGGTGAGTAAGAGCGGTGGCACGACTAAGACGTTCCGTCCCAGAGGGCCGTCTTACCTCGCGAAGTGAACATCAACACCGTACGAATCGAAAAGATCATCGAGACGGGATCTCGGACGCGGCTCGGGGAGAGCGATCCTCGGTCAGACCTTGGACACTGCTGATAACGGCGGGATGGTACCGGCTCCAGTGGTCAGGCACCCTGCCTTGAGCGAAGGATTCGGGGCCGCCGGCAGTCTTGGTGGTTTCAGGAACGCCGGCTTCTCGTGGAGGTCCAACATGTCGAACAAGCTGTTGGCATTGGCATCACGTCTCGTGAGTGCGGGAAGGTTCCACTTCTCCTCGACGGTCTTGAGAATCGACGTGTGGTCGTAGATCGTGTGGGATACGTAGTTCTTCTTGGAGAACGGGCTGACGACGGCGCAGGGAACCCGGAATCCGTATCGGTCGAACCTTCCGGGAGGGTCGCCAGCCACCAATGCCGGCGGCACATCATCGGGCGGTATGGCGGCCGGTGGGGGCACGTGGTCGTAATAGCCTCCGTGCTCGTCGTAGGTCCAGATCAGCATCGTCTTGGGCCAATTCGGGCTCGACATCACGGCGTTGACCACTTTGCTCACAAACTGATCGCCGAACTGAATGTCCTGTGGGTTTTCCTCAGACTGCTGGTCGTAATTTGGCTCCACCAGGCTGAATGCGGGCAGGTTCCCTGCTGCTGCATCGACGTAGAACTGGTCGATGGGGGTCACGCCCTTACGGAGCGACGGGTCAGACAGCAGTGGGAGGAAGACGCCGAGCGTGGGCAGATTCGAGTAGTAGTCCTTCCAGCTGATGCCGTGCTTGTTCAGCTGCTGGAAGATGACACCATTTGGCGGCAGTTCCGGCGGGAACGTGTCGTTGATGAGGCCGAGGGAGGTCCCCGCGATGAGATAGCGGCGATTCGGGTCGGTTTGCGCCATGGCCGAGCAGAAGTAGCGGTCGGCGATCGGAAATGTGCTGGCCATACCGCAGCTGAACGGAAGGTCGTCCTTGGTGAAGTAGCCCATCGCCTCCGGTGTGGTGCTGGTCACGAACCCCTGGCAGGTACCCCCGTCATACGCTTCGTGCGCCACCTTCCAGTCATTACCTACGCCGTCGGTCTGACATTCCGTTGGCATGTGAAAGGCGTGGATGTAGTTGCCCTGACCGTCAGGGTTCTTGGCCGTCGGTTGACCAGTGGACCCGAGGGTGAACCCGTCGCCCCTGCCAATAAGACCAAGGATGTTGTCAAACGAGTGGTTCTCCATCATCAAGACGACGATGTGGTCGATCTCTGGCACTTGATCGGTGCCGGGAGGAAGTTTGGGGTAGGGAAGCGATCCGGCTTGAAGGACGCTCTTTCGCTCGTGGAGGGTTGTGGCGCCCACACTTGAGGGAGATAACGATTGGCCGCCTGGTCCCAACAGCAATGATGCTCCGGCCAATCCACTGCCGAGGAATTGTCGTCGGTTCAGCTTCACCTGGTTTCTCGTCTCTCCGTCGGCCTACTCGCGCCGCGACATTAGACGTGGCTGGACCATCTCGCATCGACCAGATCGCTCCCCTGGAGTCACGATCAACGTCGCCGACAACATGTGAACGTCGGTACCCAGGCGTTGAGCGCGGCGTTCCGCTGCCGGTAGGCCACACCACACTTCGGGGCCGGCCGGAACATCAACGGGACTGCAACGGGCGTCAGCGGACTCATTTCACGAAGTGTTCGCGTACGAACTGGACATGTCTGGACCCCTAGCGGCGATCTTGAGCCCCCGTTAGTGTCACTGTTGGCGAGACGGATTGGCGAGCAGGAGCAGTGGCAATGCGAAAGGTGCATCACCCCAAGATCGTGCAGCGATCCGATCGTCGATGGATTGTGGTGTGCGAGGACTGTGAGAGGGACCGCGAATCAACGACGCCTATCGGCATAAACAGCCCGGTCGAGTCCTTCGAAGTGGCAGAGCTCATGTGGGGAAACCACTGTGAGCGGCGACGTCCTCCGATGCGTTGGGACGCCTAAAGACGACGCAGAGCGTCTGAGCTCCGGTGTAGAGATATCGGACTTACGCCAGCACCCAGATCATCCAACCGATGAGAGCCCAGGGAAGAATTGCAAGAGCGAGCCCTAGCGCCGTCCACGATCGAACGGTCGCTTCGGATTGACGAGCCTCATTCGGTGGTCCAAAGAGACACAACTGCTCATTGACCGTGAGGCGACTATGGCTCCGTAGTGGGCGCGACCCCTTGTGGATCGCTGGGCGACGAGCAGTATTCACAGGTTCCGACCCTCCTGGATACGGGGCTTCATGGAGTTGCAAAGAGTACTGAATCTGTCGGATTTGCACAACGGACGCACAATTCCGGCTCCCGTTTGCTCTGGGCTCGAGTTCGGACCCCAACTGGTGCCAGCCACATCCTCGGTCAACTTGGACACGTTCGGGGCCGACACTGGCGTCCCTCGCGGCCTCGTATCCTCAGCGGGTCTACGGACAGGTTGCTGACCGGCGAGGGGAGTCGTCGGAGCAGAAGGAGGAGTCGGCTTTGCGGAGCCACCACGCCAAATCGTGCACCGCCCCGGTGGGTTATGGGTCGTCGAATGTCGGGAATGCCTTAAGGATCAGACCGCGAGTGGGCCAATCGGGATTGGGATAACGCTCCCGGATCGGGTGTCCTACCGATGTGGCCCGGCGGGGGCCGCTCAACGTGGGTGGTCCAAAACTGCCCATCCCATTGCGCAACTACTTGCGCCCCGCGCTTTGCTACTGCGACACGGTGACGACGAAATTCTTTCTGGTGACAACGCCGGGCTGGGCGTACACCACGACAGGCGTGGTCACCGACTGGCGTGACGAAAATCCGAGGTAGACGTCGACGAAGCCGCGCACCCACCAACTTCCCGGCGTCAACAACAGGGTGTAGGCACCGTTCTGTCCGCTGAATGCCTGCTGTTCCCCTTCGCATACCGTGGCGGTCGGTGCAGCTGTGCAGGCCTGGACGCCGGACTCGAAATCGTTCGACGGAGCGCCGATCACGTCGACGGTTCCCGTCACGGCCGCCTGGGTCGGGTGCTGGAACGGTACCGTTACGTTCTGGTGGGTGACGCGGTGGGACGCGACCCTGATGGTCGTGCCCGCGTGATCGATGACCGAGCCGAAGACCGTCTGGTACCCGGGGTAGAGGAGCCATTGGCCCCGAGTGAGAGACAGCAGGTAGCGGTTGTAGGGGGCCGGCGTGGCGGCGCCGCTGAACCCGGGGGGAGGCCGCGTGTCGGATGCTGAGCCCTGCGCCGCGGTGCCATCGGCGGGCCCGTAGCCGAACCCGCCCTGACCCGAGTACTCGCTCACGCACTGGGGCGCGGGGAGGCCACCGGTCCACGGCTCCGCCGTGGGGCATGCGAGCATGGTGTAGGCCGCGATGACGACGCCCGGGTGCGAGCCGCTGACTTGTATGGTGCCGACTGCGGAGCCCGGGACTCGGTAGTTCACCGAGAGGGGGATGTGTCTGGTGTCCCCTGCAGTCAGAGTCACCGAATGGCTCGGCCCGTCGACCGCGTTGTCGAAGGGCGCCGCGAGGTACAAGCCGTTCACTCTGTAGGAACCCGCCTTGAGCACGAAATCGAATTGGGTGCCCGAGGATACGTAGAAGGTCTGGCATGTCGTCGTGCCTGGTTGACACGCGCTCACACCGACGGGATTGGAGAAGCCTGTCGGCGCGTTCAGCACCGTGACGGTGCCCGCCAGCAGCGCCTGGCCCGGGAGGAGGAAGGAGGTTGTGAGGTTCGCCTTGGTCGTCCGGCCAGCCGTGAGCGTTACCGGGACGCCGGCCTGCGCGTTGAAACCGCAGCCCGATTGCGCGCAGAAGCCCGGATAGGCAGTCCAACTCCCCGGCGGCAGTCCGGTGATCTGGTAGCTCGCCGACGTGGCTCCGGGCGTAGGCGGCGCCGCGTAGCCGTTGACGCAGGCAATGGACTGGTTTGTGCCGTTGTAGGGCGCGTACGACGGGCACACGAGCACCAGGAACTGCTGGACCGGGTCAGTCGGTGGCACACCGGTGACCGTGATCGTCCCAGCCAGCTGGGCGGGCGCGCGGTAGGGCACGGTCAGGTTCCGCACGACCCTGGCGCCGGAGGGGACGTCGACCACGACGGCAGCGCCGCGGAAGGCGCCGCCGAATCCGCTCGTCTCGTAGAAGGCGGCGACGGACCATTTGCCGGGCGACAACGTCAGCGTGTACTCATGGTCGGGTCCCAAAAACGAGTACTGGGGTTCGCTGCAGATCTGGCCGGGAGGTCCTGAGACGGGGCAGGCGCCTGCGCCGATCTCGCCCGGGGAGAATCCCGGGGGTGCACCGGTGACCGTTACGGTCCCCATGACCGTGCCGGAGCCTCCGCAGGGGGTGGACGAGCTTCCACTCGAGCCGCCCGAGCTCGTCGAGCCCGAGCTGTTCGAGCTCCCGCAGCACATGCTCGAGCTGGAACTGCTGGTGGACACTGCCGATATGGAGCTGACGCTCGAGCTCGAACCGCCGCTCGACCCGGAACTCGAGGAGGTCCCGCACGAGATGGCTGGGCTACCGGCCAGGAGGTGCAGGCCGAATGCCGACGCAAGCTGAGGCAGGACGGTGATCAAGAGCACGAAGCTCGCCACTGCGATCACCGGCACCTGCGCCCGTCGCCGCCAGGTCTTCATTCGCCACCCCGATCTGGACCATTTGGGCCCCTCGATCCGCTTCGCCGAACCCTATCTTTCCAGCGAAACGTTTGCGTGGGAAGTCCCGGTCACTGCGCAGCTAGGTACGGCCCCTGCGGCGTGAAACCGAGCCGTGTCATGACTGTTGGTCGCGGCATGACGGGACCAGGGTCGTTGGCCTTGAAGGGGTTGTAGAGAAGCCAGACGCCGTCGCCGTCGACGAAGAGTGACTCTTCTCCGGGCCCGGACCCCTGGAGGTTGCTCCCGATGAAGGGCTCCGGGTTCACGTCCGCACACGGCCCGAACGGGCTTTGGCACGCGGCAACGCCGATACCGTAGGACGACGAGTAGTACCAGTTGCCCGAAAAGAACAGCCAGTACGTACCCCAGGCCTCGACCATGTCGGGCGCCTCGACGATCGTGCCCTCCCACTGTTGCGACGGGCCCAAGATCTTGACGGGTTCGCCGAGCAGGGTGCGACCGTCCGAACCAAGGCTTTGCGCATAGATCCCGGTCTCGCCGTTTTGGTCGGGACCCGGAACGTGAGGGTTGGCGTTGTCCTCGGACTTCCAGAGCATTACGAGGTGGCCGCCATCGTCGAAGACGCGGGCGTCGATAGACCCGCGGTGGTCAAGTTGGCATATGAAGGGGCGGTCCGTGGCGACGAAGGGCCCAGTGGGCGACGACGAGAAGGCGGCGCCGATGCAGTGGGTCGGCATGGTGGCGCCCCGGACCAGCGCGCTGAAATACAGCGCCCAGCCGCCGGAAACCTGGTGAACGTCGGGAGCCCACGTGGCGCCAGCCATCGCCCAGCGCGGCAAATGAGGCAGCGCGTCAGTCGCAGGTCCCCAATGCCCGGGCGCGCCTACGCGGACTGGCACGTTGAGAAAGGTCGTCCCCTCGCTCGTGTAGATAACGTCCCTTCCCTGCCAACTCAACATGTACGGATCGGTCGCGTCCCCGCCGCTCAGGATGGTGCGCGCCGGTGCGAACGGAGCGGCCGACGGTGGAGGCGCCGCGCTCTCCACGTGCTCGAGCCCACCGGCCGTTCCGTGGTTGATGCCGACTATGAGCTGCGCCGATACCAGCACGGTCAGCGCGAGGGCCCACATGGTGGGCACTGCCAAGCCCCATCGCCTCGGCGGCACGGCACCCGCACCCTGCGTCTGCGTGCCCGACGCTGCGGCGGGGCGCGCCCACAGTCCCGCGACGCATCCGCCGACGATCGCAAGCGCGGGCAGCTGCCAGGCCACGTCGACGACACCGACGACGACGAAGGCGACGGTGGCGCCGAGCGCGCAGCTGGCGAGCGTGGTGCGGCGCCCACGCACAGCGGCCACGGCCGCCATGACCAGGGCGAGCAACGCGGCACCGATGAGACCCCCTTGCGCCACGACCGCGATGTCCGTATCGGGCGTCACCCCGGGGTAGGCGTCGACGGGCTGGTTCGAAGCATAGATGGTCGGTGGTGCGACGCCGGTCAGCGTCGAGGACCGCCACGCGTGCGCCGCGCCCGACCACGCGACAGTCTGGCTCTGGTCGGCCGGCTGGCGGGGTGCGACGACCCCGGGCGGTCGCAGTACGAGCAATGTCGTGCCCGCGGCGACGAAGAGGAGCACCAGCACGGCGACGACAACGGCCCTCTCCGTGCGCATTCGCGCGCCCACTCGCGTCTCTGCGCGCCAGCACGCGGCAGTACCACAAGTGACGAGCAACGTTGCGGCGACCCATGGCGAAAGGTGGCCTGACGCCGAGGCGATCACCGCTGCACCCGAGACCACCCCTATGACCAGCGGCCACCAGGCCGACTGCCAGCGTTGACGGGGCACGAACAGGGCGCCGGCTGCGAGGGCGAGGAGAGTCCAGTGGCTCTGAGTCGCGATGAATGCCGCCAGCATGACGCAGAGGGCGACGCGCACCAGCGCAATGTCGAGGTCCAGCGCCAGACCGACGAGCAGCGTGATCCCGATGAGCGCCGCGGCCGTCTCAGGTTGGGTGAGGGGCGTGGCGAGCTGCCAATATCCCCCAGCGTTCTGCGCCCATGACGTGACGTGCCACAGCACCCCTATCAGCCCGAGGAGCCCGGTTGCCGACGCAATCGAGACCAACGCCATCACGACCCGTGTCCGGTCCCGATCTCCGAGGCACCGAATTACCACGAACCCACCTAGGAAACCGAGAAGCGCGGCGCCGAAAGGGAAGAAGGCGACGGCACGGTGCGCAGCGATCGATCGCAGGAGCCACCACACCGTGAGCGCGCCCACCGCAGCGGTAGCCCGCACCGAGGCTTGGTCCCGAGATCGGTGCAGAACGACGAACACGAGGACCACAGAGACGACGGCCAACCCGAACGCGTCGGTCGGGTAAAACCCGCCCTGCTGGTAGATGGCGGCCGCGACCATCGCGACCACGACGGCGGCCAGCGCGCCGGCGGCGGCAATGGCCGGTGGGCGGACAGCCAAGCTATCTGCGGGTTCGGTCACCCCCAGGTCCCGCTCTAGGGTCAGGACGCCCGGGGCCTCTCCCTCGCCGTCGGGTGACGTAAGGGTCATCCCGTCCCCTCCGTTCGGACGTCCGTGGTGTGCAGGGGGCTTCCGCCTGGAGCGTGCCCGTCGGCTCAACGCCTCGCCGCTCTTCACTGGGGAAGATACACCCGGAGACGGCCGGTGGGGCGAGCCGTCGCTATCGTGAGCGCATCGGACGTCGTCGTTGGCCAGACCTGAGGTCGCGGACGCTTCTCAGTGTGCTGCTCGTCGTGGCGGCCGCCGCCTGTTTCGCAGGAATCGTCGTCGTCCGCCAAGGGCCGCCCTCAGGTGGCGACACCGCTCCACTCACCGCCGTGACTTCCGCCCTGGCCGATGGCCACTTGACTGTCGCGGCCAACAATGATGGGCTTCCCAACCCACCCGGCTACGCACTACTGACGGCGTCCTTGGTCGCGGCGTTCCCCTCGTTGATCGGTTCTCCCGCATGGTGCACGCAGCCGGGGCGAGCGGCCGACTTGCACACGCAGGCAGGTTATGTGCACGATCCTGCGTTCGGTACCGACGTCGGTGAGTGCGGCTCGCCCCGCAGGCTGGCGAACGGCGACCTTGGACCGTGGCTGCCCCAGTGGTATCGGGCCCAGGGATTGCTCGGCGTGATGTCGTGGCTCGTCCTGGCGACAGGGGGTCTCGTCCTCCTGCGCGCGGCTGACGCCGACAACCCGGCACGGATCGCAGCCCTTCTGGCGTTGCTTGCCTTTCTGCCTGCGGCGAGCAGCGCTATCGTCCAACTGTTCCACCCCCAGGACATGGTGAGCCTCGGTCTTGCGCTGCTGGCGATGGCCCAGGTCCTCCGGCGCCGCTGGGTCCTCGGCGGGCTGCTCTTCGGCGCTGCTGTGGTCACCAAGCAGTACGCCGTGCTGCTGTTGCTGCCGGCCCTCGCCGTGGCAGCCGACACTCGGGCGCGTGCGAAGGTGGCAGTTGCGGCCCTCGTACTTGGCGTTGCTGCGCTCACGCCCTTCTTCATCGTGGCGCCACGCGCGACGCTCGAGAACCTGAGCGGCTTCAGCGCGGGAGGCGCCGTCTCGCGCGCCACGGTGCTCGCCCTTGCCGGCTGGTCGACAACGGTGGTTTCCGCGATCGCCCGCGACACGCCGGTGCTCTTCGCTGTAGGAGTGTGCATCTGGGCTTACCGTCGTCGCGGGCCATGGTTGCAGCGACCTGAGGCTCTCTTGGCCCTCGGCCTGGCCTGTGTCGGAAGCCGGCTCGTATTCGAATCGGTGATCTTCCCGTACTACTTGCTCGCGACGAGTGTGATCTTCTTCGTGCTCGACCTCGTGGCGAAGCGTTCACCGCACCGTTCGCTTGCGTGGTGCGCTGGTGCCGCCTTTTTCGTTGCAGTGGACCCGGGCAACCAAGCCGTCAATGCCATCGGAACCCTCTCCCTTGCCGTCTTGGCCGTGGCGGCGGGGATCCTCGAAATCCGTCGATTGTCTTCAGCCAACCAGCAGGTGAAGGAGGTGGTTTCAGTCTCTCCGGACACCGGGTGAATTCTCCCTGTCCGCGGCCCCTTGGTTCTCAGATGGAGACCTTTCGCCGCGAGGTGACCGCGTACGCCCAAGTTCGCCTATGCCCCAATTCCGTAAAGAAAATCGTCTGGAAGTCTCCAGGCGTCCGCAGCAGCGCGTCCTCCGTCGGGGTGCCAGGCCACCACTACCGTCACCCTGTCCGGGTCGCGGCCTACGATTGCAGTCCACTCGTTGTGGTCACGCCGGCTTATGAGGAGTCTTCGCGAGTCCAACTCGCTCGCGATCCGCTCCAGTTGATCGGCTGACTCGGCTTGCAATACGAAGGCTTGCAGACCGATATGGCCAGCTCCGCTTACGAGAGCGTTCGCAAACTGCCGCAGCACGATGGCCTGAGTTCGGTCGCTCCCTGGAGCACCCACCGTCGCCAATTGCTCCTCTTGGGCCAGGAGCGTGAAGCCAAGCACCTCACGATAGAAGTCAATCGATCGGTTGAGATCGGCCACGTTCAACACGACACCCTGAAAGTGCATCCTGTCCTCCACGTCTTCAGTAAAGCAGAGGCACAGTACGAAGCCCCCGTACACCCGAGCTGTGCTTTTCGTCCAGAGTTGCCCAGATCTGCCGGTCATTCCAGTCGGTCGACCGGCAGGCTCCTCGAAGGCAGCGGCATGCCGGCTTCGGTTACAAGCTGGAGACCAGCTCGGCCACGATCTCTGCTGCTGATTGTGACCGCCCCGCGAGCGCAACGCTCTGTCCGGCCCACAATGAGAGGGCTTCGATATCACCGGTGGTACCGACCATCGGCGGCGCCGGCTCGTACCGGACGATTTCCTCGCCCGAGGCGAAGTGCGCGATGACATCGCCCACTCCGGGTCGGCTCTCCAGAGACGGCCGGCCCGCGGCCTCCCACATCTCGGCCGTCGAGTTGCGGAGGGCCCGGTGGGGCGAATCGGGCCACCCGACGTCGTAGAGGTCGGGGTACCACTGCGCATCGGTCTCGCTCGCGTTCATCAGGCGACGGCGATATTCATCATGAATGGGCATCTCCTGGGCAAGGAGAAACCGGGTGCCCAGCCACGCCGCTTGCGCGCCCAGCGCGAACACGGCGGCCACGCCGCGAGCGTCCCCGATCCCGCCGGCCGCGATCACTGGCACCGGCGCCACCGCGTCCACGACGGCAGGCACCAAGGGAAGTGTCGCAATCTGACCCCCCACGTGCCCCCCAGCCTCCCAACCCTGTGCCACGACGACATCAACGCCGCTGGCGACTGCGCGCCGCGCCTCCTCGGCGCTGCCGACCGTCTGGAGCACGACTCCGTTGGCGTCGTGGACCTGCTCGACGTAACCGGAGGGATCCCCCAAAAAGAACGAGACGATCCGCAGGCCGGCGTCAAGAGCCTCATCGAGGCGACGGTGCTGATCGGAGGTGAGAACCAGATTGCCGGCAAAGGGACGATCGGTGAGCGATGCCGTCTCGCGCACCACATCTCCGGCGGGAGTGGACCATGTCAACGTCAGCATGCCCAGCCCGCCGGCGTTCGAGACCGCTGCTGCCAGTTCGGGCACCGCCACCATCGCCGCCAGGACGATCGGCTGTTCAATCCCGAGTAGCTCACAGACTGGCGTTCGCACCAATCCCACGCACCCTTCGCTCCGGCTCGCAGCGCCTGCGACCAACTTCGAGGTGTACCCCACTGGCCGTCGCAGTCACCTCCATTCAGTTATGACTCGTATGACGTCGGCATGGACTGACGGGCCTGCTTGTCCCATCCGTGAAAGTTCGAGTAATCCCCCGCATCCCAGGCCTCGCGCAGCCCCGGCTTGCTCAGGTCCCAGTCGGGGCGGATCTCGCTCGACGCAGCGCACAGGTCGCGCCATAAGTCGTTGAACGATGGGCGTCCCCAGAACCAGTACCCGTTGTAGATGCTGTGGATCTCGAGTCCCGGCTTGAGCACCAATGTGTGCGGGATCATCGGGTTGTGCTCGGGGTCGGTGTATTCCTGGATGTCGAGGTCCTTCTGAATCGTCCGGGCCGGATCGGAGAGGAAGGTCCATTGGGCGCCGACTGAAGCCCGGAACTCCTGCAGGGTGTGATGGTCATCGGTGGCAATGGTGACGATCTGGGTGTAGGCGACAGCGACCTTCGAATAGTTCGCAGCGAGCTCCAGGTGCTGCTGGTGCTCCTTCGGGCAGTAATTGCCGCGCGCCAGTGTGAGGACCAGGGGGTCGTCGCCTTGGAGCTCGCTGAGTTTGCGCACCGTATTGGTGTGATCCGGCAAGGTGTAATCGGGGAAGGTGGCGCCGGGTCTGATGTCGGATCGCATGGAAGGTTGCCTTTCAGTAGGCCTCGATGGCGATGGCCGCGAAGGATCTCAGTGTCAGGCTGCATGGGCCGCCATCGATGTGCAAGGTGTTGTGGGTGACGAAGCCCGCCCGTTCTCGGCGGAAGATTCCGTTGGCGATCTTGCCCACCCGTCCGAAGGAGTGCACGCCGGCGAGGCGTGCAGACGACGAGGCGTCCCCCCTCGCCGTCTTCATGAGGCCGGGGGAGAGGACAACCAAAACGACCAGTCCCCCTCAGGGTCGGTGGTTTGCCCCACCTCGATCAGATACCCGTCGGGATCGCGGATGTAGCAGCGGATCTCGTACTGGTGCTGCTTCGGCGGCGTCAGGAATTGAGCACCGCGGGCGCTCCATTCGGCGTAGACGGCCTGGATGTCTTTGACCCGGATATTGAGGAAGCTGCTGACCCGGTCGGGGTCGCCTGGCGTCTCCAGCGTGACCGTAGGCTTATCGTCGGTCGGACCTCCGCCGACATTGATGATGATGAAGCTGTTGGCGAGTGCGACATAGGTCACCTCTCCGGAGAAGACCACCTTGCCGCCGAGCACTTCGGTGTAGAACTGCCGAGAGCGCTCGACGTCGTCCGACACGATGAAGTGAGCCAGCACAATTCCCTGTTCGGGTTGTGTGAGTTCGGCCAACTGCCACCTCCGCTGATTGGGACTCGTACCCTGCTTACGACGGGGTTTGAAGCCGATATTCCGATGATCGGGGTTCCCTCTCGGTCCACAGCACCAGCCATAGGCCACCACGTTTGATCCCGATGGACCTGTTCTTAGTAAATCGCTTGAAGCGGACCAATGGAAGGCCCCTGGACAAAAAGTTGGACGTCACTCAAACTGGGCTGTCATTCATCGACGAATCGCACCACCCCCCAAGGCGAAGGTCTGCAAAAGCCGAACGGTATTGCTCAGACTGTGCTCCATTCCACGAAGACCCCACGCAAACCAAATTTGGGTGCACGAGTGACGTCCCTGATCAGAACGCTTCTTTCCAGTCTCTCCCGGTCATTGGAGCGAGTGAGGTGGGAGGTCCCGTACGCGCGGTGAGTTGGTCCTCGTCGCCGTGACTGGTTGCCCTGGCGCCTGCGGTATCGGCGCAGGCGGGGGAGAGCAGTTGCCCCGGTTGGGGACCGAAGGCGACGATGTCATGACAACGATTCGTCGAGTGCGCCCAGTGAGCGAATCAGTTCGAGGTTGGCGGTGTAATCGACGGGACAGGCAATCACCGAGACGGTGTCGTCCTCGAGGGCTTCTCGCAGGGTCGGCAGAAGCTGACCGGGCGAGGTGATCTCGTAGCCGGCCGCTCCGAAGCTCCGGGCGTAGGCGACGAAGTCCGGATTGCCAAACTTCGTGTCCACGTCGCGGCCGATCTCGAGATCCATCTTCCAACTGATGAGCCCATAGGCGTTGTCGACCCAGATGACGATGACCATCGGGATCCGCTCGCGCAACGCGGTCTCGATCTCTTGGGAGTTCATGAGGAAGCCTCCGTCCCCGGTGGCGACGAGGACCTTGGCGTCCGGCCGGGCGATCTTGGCGCCGATGGCGCCGGGGAGGCTCCATGCCATGGTCGACAGGCCGTTTGACATCAGGCAGGTGTTCGGCGCATAGGTGGGGTAGAGCCGCGCCATCCACATCTTCAGGGCGCCGGTGTCGACGAGCGCGATGTCGTCGCGACCCATAGCTTCCCGGATGTCGGAAACGATGCGCGCGGGCGCCATCGGAAACCGCTCATCCCTGCTTCCTTGCGCCAATTCCTGCGCCAGGAGTCCCCTGATCTCGAGCTTGGCGGTCCGATTCTCGAAATGGCAGTCGAGCGCGGCGGCCAGGGCATCGAGGCTCGCGCCTATGTCCGCTTGCAGCCCGACCGACACGTTGTAGTGGAGGTCGACTTCGGCGGGGAACCGGTGGATGTGGATGATCTGTTTGTCGCCACGGGGGTTGATGCGCACGGGATCGAACTCCTGGAGCTCGTAGCCGACCGTGACGATGACGTCGGCCTGGTCAAATCCGAAATTGACGTAGTCGTGACGCATGAACCCGATCGCGCCCAGCGCTTGAGGGTGGTCGTCGGGGAAGATCCCCTTGCCGTGGAACGTGGTGGCGACCGAGACACCGAGTCTCTCGGCGAATCGGATCAAGGCAGGGCCGGCGTCGGCTCGCGCTGCTCCGTGACCGGCCAAGACGATCGGATTCACCGCTTCCCCGAGGATGGCAGCGGCACGAGCCACCTGGCTTGCGGAAGGCTCGTCGGGGCGGGGGATGTTGACCTGGAGCGGCCGCGCCCCCGCAGGTGCCGGGGCACTCTCGATGTCTTCGGGGACGGCGAGATAGACGGCTCCGGGTCGCTCGGTCTGGGCGAGTTTGAAGGCTTTCCGGATCATCTCTGGCGCCGCCTCTGGAGTCGCCACGAGCGCGGACCATTTCGTCACCGGGGCGAACATGGAGACCAGGTCGACACCCTGGTGCGACTCCTTGTAGCTGCGATTCATCCCGACCTGGGCCGAAAGGGCGACGACCGGAGTCGAGTTGGTCGTCGCGTCGGCGACGCCTGTGAGCAGGTTGATCGCTCCGGGGCCGAGGGTGGCGGAACACACGCCTGCTCGGCCACTGAGCCGACCGTATGTCTCGGCCATGAAGGACGCCCCTTGCTCGTGACGTACGAGGACGAAGCGGATCGACGATCGGGACAACGCGTCGACCAGATGGATGTTCTCCTCACCGGGAATACCGAAGACGTGTGTCACGCCTTCGCGCTCGAGACACTCGACGATGAGATCCGCCACGAGGGCCGTGGGGTCGGGCATTCAGGAGTGGGCCGATCCGGGAGCGTCGCTCAACCAGGTCTTCATGGGTTCTCCTCGGTGAGCCGAGCCGGAAAGCCGCCCCTGCTGATCGGCCCCCAATGCTGAATCTCCACCTTGAGCAGCACTTTGCCTTGCGTGACCATGGCCCGGCGGTACTCGTTCCAGTCAGGATGTTCGCCGCCGATCGACCGGAAGTAGGCCACCAGACCATCGAGTGCATCCGGGAGGTCAACCACTGTTGTCGGACCAGATATCTGCACCCATTCGTCGCCGAAGGAATCCGAGAGGACGCACAGCGAGGCCTGGGGCCGGCGACGCAGATTGCGAACCTTGGCTCGCTCCGGATAGCTCGAAATCAGGACCGACCCGTCCACGCCGACCCCGATTGTGACCGGCGACATCTGGGGAGTGCCGTCAGAGCGGACTGTGCCGAGTACGCCGTGATGACGGGGTCGTATGAATTGCTCCAACGTGGCCCGGTCGACGTCGGTATCGCTCGCGATGGTACGGGGCATGCGAACGACGTTAACGCGCGGCGAGTGGAATTCGGCGGGTGGATGGCCCGCTCGGCGCTGACCCGCTCGGCTCACACCCGGGAGTCTCAGTGGGCTGACCCGGCAGCACGAGGCTGCCGATGCGGGAGCCCGCCAAGCCCGGCCCGCTAGCGTGCGTGAAGTTCAGAAAGGGGTTGACATGACCACGGAGACAGAGGCCGTCACAGCAGCGGCCGCCGACCTGACCCACGCCATGAGCAGGCTGGTCAAAGCCATCGATGATGTCGGTGACGACGGGGAGGCCGTGCGGCACGTCCCCGAAGACCTTCCGGCAGAGCTCGAACGACTGGTTGCCCGGATCAGCGCCGATCAGGGTTTGGCCGGCTGATTCGAACAGGCTCAGCGTCGCTCTCGATCACGTAGGAGGCCTCGGGTAAAGATTGGCTATGCGCGTCGGTATTTCCATTGGCACAGCGTTCTCCACGGGCGGGACTCGAGGTCATCGGGAGGGGCCGATCACGGTGCTCAGCCAGATGCGGGCGGCCAACCGAGCTGGCCTCGATTCCTTGACCCTGGGCGATCACCATTCCACTGGTCCGGGCGGGTACGTGCAGAACGTTCCAATGCTCGGTCGCATTCTGGCGGAGTGGCAGGACCGCCCTCTCGGCTGCCTGTTCCTCGTCCCTTTGTGGAACCCGGTCCTGATGGCAGAGCAGATCGGGACGCTGGCCGCCATGTCGGCTGGGCCGTTCATCATCCAGACCGGGCTGGGCGGGGGCGACGCCCAATTCGACGGGATGGGAGCAGATCTGGGTCACAGGGCCGCCCGCCTCGAGGAGGGCATCCTCGTCGTCCGAGCCCTCCTGGGGGGCCAGACGGTCGACAGTGAGCGCTGGGCCGTTCATGGGGCCCACGTCGCGCCCCTTCCACCCGAGGGGGTGGAGTGGTGGATCGGTGGCGGCGTCGCGAAGGCGATCGACCGTGCTGCCCGGCTCGGTGATTGTTGGTACGGCAACGCCGACCTCACGCCGGATGCGGCCGCCCGGGATATTGCGATCTACCAAGACGCGTGCGCCCGCCACGGTCGCAGCCCACTCCGCATCCCGATTCGAAAGGATGTGTTCATCGCCGACGAGCGAGCCGAGGCCGAGAAAGTGGGTGACGCTCTCGTCGCCGGCGGTTACCGGGGATTCGAGCGGGAAGCGGTGGCGTACGGCGATCCCGAGAGCGTGGCAGAGCAACTCTCGGTCTTCAAGGATTTGGGCTTTACGGACATCATCATCAGGACGATGTCGCCCGTCCCGCCCGGGCTCGGGCCCGACGCGGCGGCCCGGTCAGTTGAGCTGGCAGCCGATGTGCGTTCCCGACTGGCGTGACCGAGGTCTCCTCCGAGCCGACCTCGTCAACGGCGCGAGGGCACCGCTGAGCAGGAAGCCGCCAGCCTTCAGAATGCAGGACTTCCTTGCCACGCGCAGAGTGCGCTTCGCCGCCCGACCCACGCTCTGAGACGCGGATTTCGGGAGTGTCAAATCTGCGCGGGCGGGTGCCCCCCTTTGCCATGACGTGCGAGCGTCGCGCTATTTTCGGCTATGGCCAAGGTGGTCCTCCTCGATATTGACGGAGTGCTGACCACCTCGTGGCAGCCGCTCCCAGGCGCAGTCGAGACGATCGAGTGGCTCGAGGAAAAGGGCGTCGACTTTCGGCTCCTCACCAATTCGTCGTCGAAGACCCGCCGTGGAATCGCTGAGCTGCTCGGCCAATGCGGGATGCCGGTCGACGAGTTGCGGATTTCGACGGCAGTCACCAGCGCAGCGCGTGACGTGAAGGAACGCGGATGGGGTCCGAACTGCCTTGTTCTCAACGAAGGAGACATCAGCGAAGACCTCGAAGGACTGACGGCCACGGAGGCCTCCTCAGCCGACGTGGTCCTCCTCGGAGGGGCCGGGCCGAGTCTCGACTACACCGCCTTCAATGAAGCATTCGTGCTGGCGCTCGAGGGTCGGCCCATTCTCGCTCTGCACCGCAATCTCCGCTACCGAACCGCCGAGGGTCTTGCGCTCGACATGGGAGCATTTGTGATCGGACTGGAGGCCGCGGCCGGCATTGAGATACCGATCTCGGGGAAGCCTGCGCCAGCCTTCTTTCACGCTGCGCTCGACCAGCTCGGGAGAGAACCCGCCGAGGCAGTGGTCGTCGGAGACGATATCGAGGCCGACGTGTTCGGCGGCCAAGGAGTCGGAGCAGTCGGAGTACTGGTCAAAAGTGGCAAGTTCCATCCGTCCGACCTCGAGGGCGGCATGGGAGACCCGGACCACGTCATCAATGACGTCGGCCAACTTCCCGCTTTGTTCGAACGAATGTCCTGGTGCTAGTCCTGCTCCAGCGCAGGACTCCTGTTCAGTCCCCGGACGCGGTCCCCACGACCGGGTCGAGCGCGCCCTCGGACTTGAGGAGGAGGTCGGTGCACTCGATGTTCAGCGGCCGACCGAGGTGGTATCCCTGGGCGAACCGGCAGCCCAGCGTCCGCAGCCCGTCTTCCTGGACTGAGTTCTCCACGCCCTCGCCGATCGTCTCGTAGCCGAGCGTGTGGGCCAGTTGCACCATGGCGGCAGCCAATCCATGCGAGTCGTCGCCGGACCCCAGCGTCTGCACGAAGGACCTGTCGATCTTGACGATATCGATCTGGAGCCGGTCGAGGTGGGACATGGAGGAATAGCCCGTCCCGAAGTCGTCGAGCGCGATGCGCACGCCGCTGGATCGCAGTTCGACCAGATTGCGCACCGTCGTCTCGTTGTCGGCCAGCATCGCACTCTCGGTGATCTCCAAGATCAGTGATCGGGGATCGAAGTGGCACGCCTCGACATGTGCGGTGATCCGTTGGGCCAGGTCGGGGTCGATGAGCTGGCCTGGTGACAGATTGACGCTCATGACCAACCCGGGGCCCCACAGGCCCTGCTCCTGCCACTGGCGCGCCTGCATGCAGGCCGAACGGAGGACGAGGGCGTCGATCTCGCCGATGAGCCCGAGCTCCTCCGCCAGTGGCACGAACAGTCGCGGGTCGACGAGACCGCCGATCGGGTGCGCCCACCGCACGAGTGCCTCGAAGCCGACGATCCGGCGCGTGGCGAGGTCGTAGATCGGCTGGTAATGCGTGAGGAGGTCACCATCGTGGATCGCCGCGCGCAACTCGCGCTCTTGTTCGATGCGCGCCAGGACCGCGGCGTGCATCTCCCGCCGGTAGACCTGAAAGCGGTCCTTGCCGCTCTCCTTCGCTTTGTACATGGCGATGTCCGCGTTGCGCAGCAACTGCTCGCTGGTGATGCCCGGCTCGTCGAACGCGATGCCGATGCTGCCCGCGGAGGCGGAGGATCGTGTCCCCGGCGGGACGGCCACACGGAGCGATTCGAGAATCCGCTGGGCCAAGAGGGTGATGTCGTCATTGGACGACACGTCCTCGATGAGGATGGCGAACTCATCCCCCCCGAGACGCGCCGCCGTATCGAGCGGTCGGAGGCAGCTGGAGAGGTCTGCCGCCACCCGCTTGAGCAACTGGTCGCCCTCTCCGTGTCCCAGGCTGTCGTTCACCGTCTTGAAGTCGTCGAGGTCGATGAAGAGCACGGCAAGGTGGGAGCCGGTCAGGCCTATCCGGGCCAGCGCGTGCTCGAGCCGGTCTTGAAACAGCGCCTTGTTTGCCAGGCCGGTCAGGGAGTCATGGAACGCCCGGTACTCGAGCTCGTCTTCCAAGCGGATGCGGTCAGTGACGTCGCGGAAGCTCCAGACCCGTCCGACGATCGTGCCGTCCACTGTCTGCGGCCTGGACGTCAACTCGACGGCGCGCCCGTCCTTGAACTCGAGGGTGTCGAAACTCTCGTTCTTCGGCTTGTGCGAGAGCTCTCGGTATCGTGCGAAAAAGGTCTGCGGGTTGAGCAGCTGGTCGAGGACGAACGAGAGCTTGGAGGAGCCGTCACCCACTGCCACGAAGTTCGCCGCGATGCGCCAGATCTCGGAGAAGCGCCGGTTGAAGCCGGTGATGGTCCCGTCGTTGTCCACGACGAGGATCCCATCGGCGGTCGAGTCGAGGGTGGCGGTGAGGAGCGAAAGGGTCTCGCTCAGCTGGTGCTCGGCAGCGACCTGTGCCGAGGCGTCGTGCGCCGAGATCACGAAGCCCTCCACGGTGGGGTCTTCGATCAGATCGACGATGCTCAACTCGAAGGGGACCGTGGACTTGCCGTCATGGCGGAGGAGCTCAACCCTGATCGCCGCCGGGTGGGCGGCCGTCGCCCCGCGCGCGGCCGCGGACAGGGCGGTCATGACCAACCGGCGGTCCGTCTCGGCCACGATGTCGGTGAGCGGACGCATCTCGATGAGCTCGGGATCGTGACCCAACAGACGGGTGATCGCCCCGCTGGCGGATTCGAGGAGCCCCGTGGCGGACACCAGCATGATGACGGAACCCACGTTGTGCACCAAGGACCTGAAGCGCGCCTCACGGCCGCTGGCCAGCTCGAAGCGCCGGCGTTTGGTCAGGTCGCGTAGACAGAGGAGCACGAGGTTCTTGCCCGAGAGCTTCAGCGGGGTGCCGACAATCTCGACCAGGCGCCACCCGGTCACGGATTCGACGCGGATCTCGATGGGGTCGCCGACCTCCTTGCTCTGAATGGAGGTGAGGGAGCGGAGCACCAGCTCCTGGTCGTCCGGGTGCACCAGGCTCAGGCCGGAGATGCCGACGGCGTCGGCCAGCGACCGCCCGAACAGTTGCAGCGCGGACGCGTTGCCCCAGGCGACGTTGCCGTCCTCGTCGACGATGACGACGCTGTCGGGCAGCTTCAACATGGCGCCCGCCAGCGAGGCAACGTCCTCCATCGACGGCGCGGTCTCTACGGGTGGGGCGTCGCTCCCGGATTCGGAACCTGATTCGCTCGTCCCGGCAGCGTCACTCGTGGTCCCGCGCCGTCGCTCGCGCGCTTTGTCTCGCCAAGCCACATCTCTCATGTCGGACAACTCCGGTTCCGGTCTCGGTTGCGATCTGGTTGCACAGGCACGCAGCAGACCAGTCGCAGGTCACGAAGCTCCGGCGCTCGACCTGTCCGAACCGCCCGAGCGAACCCCGTCGATGCGGACGAAGAGGTCGGCCAAAGCGTCGACCAGCGTGTCCCGCTCCATCGCCAGCTGTCCGCGCTGCCAGGCCAGGCAGAGCTCGGTCAGGGTTCCGAGCTGTGCGTAGGCGGCCAGGCGAGCACGAAGGTCCGTCTGCGGGTCCGAGCCCGGCGGTGCCATCCCAGCGACCGCCACCTCAATGATCTGGTGCCGAAAAGGGCTGAGGGCGCCGCCGTGCGTCTCGGCGAGCAGCACCCGGGCGAGGCACTCGTCGTCCACCAAGGCGCGCACGAAGGCCTGGAGCCAGGCGCGGGGTGGCTCGCCGGGTCCGGCGGGCCGGAACGGATCGACACGCTCCGACATCACCGCGATGGCGTGGTCCACGACGGCGCTCTGGAGGTCGGCGAGGCTCGCGAAACTCTCGTAGAAGTAGCGCTTGGTGAGCCCAGCGGCGAAGCAGACGCGGCCGACACCGAGCCCGCCGGCGCCCTCCGTTCCGGCGATCTCAAAGGCGGCCCGCACCAGCCGGTTCCGCCGATCGAGGCGGCGGTCGTCGGCGCTGACCCCCTTGAAAGGCATCGTCACCCGGTACTCCATCGCGGGCCAGCCTAGTTGACACCGTTCGGTATCAAAGCCTACGGTCGTTGGCCCGGAGCCGGTGACACGCAAGGAGGTCCGCGGCCATGCCCTCGTCGCCTGTGGATGCCCGCCTCGATCTGAGCGATCCGGACCTGTTGGCCGACCACCTGCCCCTCGACGAGTTCGGCTGGCTGCGCCGGAACCAACCGATCCGTTGGAACCCGCAGCCATCGGCGGCGGCATACGGCGACGAGGGATTTTGGGCGCTGACCCGCCACGCCGACGTGACGGCGGTGACGAGGGGGCTCGGCTGGTCGGTCGAGGCCAACTCGGCCTTCGTGCGGCGGCTGGACGAGTCCGATCCGACCGGCGAGTCCACCAAGAACCTCCTGCTCTGCATGGACCCGCCCCGGCACACCCGGGTGCGCCGGGTGGGGAACCGGTGCTTCACTCCCCGCGCCCTGGCCGGCCTGGAGGAGGACCTACGCGAACGGGCGCACCGCATTGTGTGGGCGGCCAAGCAGGACGGCACGGGCGACTTCGTGACAGACGTGGCGCGCCATCTGCCCCTGCAGGCCATTGCCGGCCTCATGGGCATCCCGGACCACGATCGCCCGCAACTCTTTCGCTGGAGTGACCAGATGGCAGGCAGCGAGGATCCGGAATACGCCAGCTCCGATCTCTCCGGTGTCGTCGAGATGTTCGCCTACGCCCATGCCGCGGCCGAGGCACGGGTCGACGATGATCTCGGGGACGTCACGAGCCGCCTCGTCCAACCCGACGCCGATGGTCAACGGTTGAGCAGCGAGGAGTTCGCCTTCTTCTTCATGATCCTCGCCGTCGCCGGTAACGAGACCACGCGCCAAGCGATCACCCACGGCATGCTGGCGCTGCTGCAGCATCCGGATCAGTGGGAACGATGGCGCCTCGAACGGCCGGCGACCATGGTCGACGAGGTCTTGCGCTGGGCATCGCCTGCGGTGGTCCTGCAGCGCACCGCTCTCCAGGACAACGAGGTCGGCGATCGGTTGGTGCGCAAGGGCGAGCGGGTGGGCCTGTACTTCGCTTCCGCCAACTTCGACGAGGAGGCCTTCGAGGATCCGGCGCGGTTCGACATCGGCCGAGCGCCCAATCCCCACGTGACCTTCGGCGGGGGCGGCTCGCACTATTGCATCGGGGCCAACCTTTCCCGCCTCGAGCTGCAGGTGATGTTCGATGTCATCGCAGACGAGCTGGCGGAGGTCCGATTGATGGGCCCGCCGCGTCGCCTCCGCTCGTCGTGGCTCAACGGCATCAAGCGTCTGCCCGTCGACTACGGACGATCCTGATGACGGCGACGAGAGCAACCGCGTGGGTGGTCAGCCGGCTGGCCGCGCCGACCGACGCGCTCGAGATCCGGAGCGTGGAGATCGGCGAGCCCGGCGCCAACCAGGTGCGGATCAACGTCGAGGCGTTTTGCCTGGACTTCAACGACATCGACACCATCCGTGGCCGGTACGGGCTGCTGAAGTTCGAGCCTCCGTTCGTCATCGGCATGGCGGCCGCCGGCACCGTCGACGCTGCCGGTCCGGGATGTGAGGCCCTTCTCGGCCGCCGCGTCGTCGGCGTGGCCGCTGGGGCACAGGGTGCCTACGCGTCAGCGGCGCTGCTCGACGGGGCGAGTGTCCAGCAGGCCCCCGAGTGGCTCAGCGCAGACGAGGCGATCGCGATGTACTTCCCGTTCCTCCTCAGCTACCTGGCGCTGCGCGTCCGAGGTCGGGTCGGCCCGGGCGACGTCGTCCTCGTCCACGCGGCGGCCGGAGGTGCCGGCTCCGCCGCCGTGCAGCTGGCGAAGGCGTTCGGCGCCACGGTGATCGCCACGGCAGGCACGGACGACAAGGTTGCCTTCTGCCGATCCTTGGGTGCCGACTACGGCGTGAACTACCGCGCCGAGGACTTTGTCGCCTTCGTCGACGACGTCACCAACGGGCGGGGAGTCGACGTGGCTTTCGACACCGTGGGCGGGGCGGCGACGACGGAGACGTTCCGGGTGATGGCCTTCAACGGCCGCCACCTGATCATCGGGTTTGCCTCCGGCATTGAAGAGGAGGAGCGACCGCTCCCCATCCAGCCGAGCATCTACGGGAACTTTGACCTGGTGGGCGTGTGCTTCGCCTTCGTCGACTCGCCCCGGACGACCCGCCCGTTCGGGATGAACTTCCTCACGACCGGGCAGGGTGTCGACATCTGGGGCCGCATCCTCCACCTCGCCCGGGCCGGAACGATTCGCCCGGTGATCGGCCGGCAGATCGAGTTCGCCGAAATTCCCGCCGCGCTCGAGGCGCTCGAACGGCGTGAGACCACCGGTCGTACGGTGGTGCGGGTGCCCGTCACTCCATGAAGGCGTCGTCGGGAACCGCGTAGGGGGTCGGTGGGAGCCCGGGCATCGGATTCTCCCACCAGAGTGTCTCCTCGACCCGATGGGAGATCCGCCAGCCTGTCGGTGTGCGGATGAGACGATCGTGGTAGGCGCCGCCGACGACGAACAGCCAGGGCTTGCCGTCCACCTCGGCCCCGTTGGGGTTGTAGAACGAGGAGTGCGCGGTTGCGTCGGTCGCTCCCGCCGCGACGCGGACGGCTCGATTCACGACGAGGTGTTGCGTCCAGGTGAAGAAGGGGACGACGGTAGCCAGCCAGTCGCCGACCTCGGGCAATGATCCCCGGATGCCGCCGGCGGAGCGGTAGTCGAGAACGGCATCCGCGGCGAAGACGGTACCGAGATCGACCCACCGGCGGGTGTCGATGACAGTTGCGTACCGAACGAGCAGGTCGTCGATCTCCCGCCGGTCCCTCAGGTAGCCCGACTCCTCGGTCATGCTCCGACGGTAACGCCGATTGGCTTTGTTCTCCATGCGTTTCTCCTTCGGATGCGGCGAGGCGTCCGGCCTCGTTAGGGTCGTGCCATGGCACGCGAGGTGGTGACCGGGTACTGCTGGCCGCAATCCGTGGCGGGGGGGAGTCAGGTCGGCCTGCACCTGTCGTCATCGGGAGGCCGGCCGGTGCGGGTCCAGGTGGCCCGTGTCGGAGCACAGAGGGAGGTCGTGTTCAGCTCTGACGCGGTCGCCGCCGACGAGCACCAGACGCCCAAGGACGCCTCGTCGAAGGGATGTGGTTGGCCCGTCGCTCTGAACCTGGACGTCGGACCGACATGGCGGTCGGGCTACTACGAGGTCGTCATGGAGATCGACGTGGGCGAAAAGGTCCGCCGGGACTACGCATTTTTCGTCGTCCGTCCATCTCCTGGTGCGCGCATCGTGCTGGCGCTGGCGACCAATACGTGGCACGCCTACAACGACTTCGGCGGACCGAACCTCTACACCGGGGGCACCCACGTCGCCATGCAGCGGCCGATGGCGGCCGGGTACCTGAACAAGCCGCTGGGCAAGGGCCGGCGCGTCACCGGCACCGGCGCGCCCGATCCGCAGAACGCGGCGCACGTCGGCTACATCCAGATCAACCACCTCTCGGGCTACGCCGGGTCCGCGGGTTGGCCCGACTGGGAGCTGCCGTTCGTGCAGTGGGCCGAGCGCGAGGGGTTCGAGATCAGCGTGTGCACCAATGCCGATCTGGAGGAGCACCCCGAAGTCTTGGACGACGCGGGCCTGTACCTCTCGGTCGGTCACGACGAGTACTGGTCCAAGGGCATGCGTGACACGGTCGAGGCGTTCGTCGCGGGCGGCGGCAATGCGGCCTTCTTGTCGGGCAACACGTCGTTGTGGCAGGTGCGGATGGAGGGGGACGATCACGACGTCATGGTCGGCTACAAGGCCTTCTTCAAGAACGACCCCCTGCTGGGAACACCCAGAGAGGCGGAGGTGACGACGTTCTGGTCCGATGTCGTCGTCGCCCGCCCTGAGAACGACATGACCGGCGTCTCCTTCACCCGAGGGGGCTATCACCGCATCGGGCGCAACGTCACCGCCGGCCTCGGCGGCTACACCGTGCACCGCGCCGGGCACTGGATCTTCGATGACACCGGTCTCGGCTACGGCGACGTGCTCGGTGCCGCGGCGACGGTCGTGGGCTACGAGTGCGACGGCTGCGTGTTCACCTACCGGGACGGGCTGCCGTACCCGACCGGGGAGGACGGCACGCCCTCGACCTTCGAGATCCTCGGGACGTGCCCGACCCAGCACTTCACGCGGGAGACCGCGCCCCGTCCGCCCCGGCCGGGCGAGCCGAGCGAGCTGGAGTACATCGCGTCACGCGTGTTCGGCACCCGCGAGCCCGAGGCCATCGAACGGATCCGCCACGGCCACGCCGTGCTGGGTGCGTATACGAACGACGCCGGTGCCACGGTGATCACCTCGGGGTCGACCGACTGGGCGCACGGCTTGGCCGGGCGAGATCCGCAGATCGAACAGATCACCCGGAACGTGCTGACCCGATTGGGTTCGCACGCGCCCCACGGCGCGGCGGTCAGGCCGGCGCGACCTCAATGAGGACGTCTCCGTTGGGCTGCATGCGAGCGACATCATCGGAGGCGAGCACAATGGTGGTGAACCGGCTCTGCACGAGCGCAGGGCCTTCCACGGGAGCGCCGGGACGGAGCGCGTCGCCGTCGTAGACGGGGACGCTGTCGTGCCACGCGTCGCCGGTGAAGACACGGCGCCGACCGATCGGCTCCAGGACAGAGGACTCCTCGAGGACCAGCTCCGCGGGCTGATCGACCAGCCCGGTGGCCAGCAACCTGACGCCGCGGACGACCGGTTCTTGCGATCGGGCCTCAATCAGCCGGGCCTCCTCGTTGCGGCGATGGAACTCGCCGACCGCGGCCTCGAGCGCGTCCTGGCCGATGGGACTCCCGACAGCCTTGTCGAGAGGGATGGCGACATCGAAGGTCTGTCCGGGGTACACCAGGTTGATCCGCCATTCGAAGACGCGGCGCTCCGGCGGGATGCCCGCGGCCGCCAGGGCACTCTGGGCGGAGGCAAAGAGCTCTTCGGCCAACTGGCTGAGCGTCTCGAGGTTGATCGCCCGCCAGTCGCCCTGCAGCGTGCGGGCCTCGTCAATGACGTGGTTGGCGGTGAGCAGGCCGAGGGCCGAGAAGGCCGGAGCGGCGCGAGGGACGAGGACGCGGTGCATGCCGAGCAGCGCGGCATGCCGGGCGGCGTGTACGGCACCCATGCCGCCGAAGGCGACCAGGTCGAGCTCGCGCGCATCGACGCCGGCCAGGGAAAGGATCCGCCGGACGGCATCGCACATGTGCGCATCGATGATGGCCACCGCGGCCACCGCGGCCCCTTCCGCGTCGAGCCCCAGCGGTGCGCCGACGGTCGCCAGTGCCCGGCGCGCCCCGTCGAGGTCGAGATCGAGGCGTCCGCTCCAGAACGCGGCGGGGTCGAGGCGGCCCAGGACCAGGTCGGCATCGGTCACGGTGGGCTCGGTTCCTCCCCGCCGGTAGCACACCGGGCCCGGGATGCTGCCGGCCGATTCGGGCCCAACGGTGAGCGTGCCGGCGCGGTTGCGGCTGAGCGACCCGCCGCCTGCACCGATGGAGTGCACGTCGACCATCGGAAGGGCGATGCAGTAGCGGTGCCGCCAGTTCCAGTCCGTCTTCACCTCTGGCCTGCCGTCACGGATCAGGCAGACGTCGAAGCTCGTGCCGCCCATGTCGACGCTGACGACGTCACCGAGTCCCGCGGCGGCGGAAGCTCGTGCCGCCGCGACCACGCCGCCCGTCGGTCCGGAGCTGATGGTGGCGAGGGGTCGCGTCTTGGTCGCCCGTGGGGTGGCCACCCCGCCGGAGCTGGTGGCGAGGAGCAGTTCCTCTTCGAACCCGGCCTCTTGCAGACGCAACTCCAGGCGGTCCAGGTAGCGGACGATGGGCGGTCCCACGAATGCGTTGACCAGGGTGGTGGACGTCCGTTCGAACTCGGGCGGCTTGGGCCACACTTCGTGGGAGAGCGAGACGAGCTCGACGTCGGGATACTCGTCGAGAATGATCTCCCGGGCCCGGCGCTCGTGGCTCGGGTTCAGATAGCTGTGCAAGAAGCACACGGCGATCGACGTGACGCCGAACGCCCGGAGCCGTGCCGTCGCCTTGCGCACGCTCTCCTCGTCGAGCTCCCGGTCGACTGTCCCTTCGCTCGTGACGCGCTCGTCGATCTCGAGCCGCACCCGACGGCGGGCGATGGGTTACGGGGCCGGGTAGCTGGGGTCCCAGATGTCCTCCTTGTAGCAGCGCCGCATCTCTATTTCGTCGCGGAATCCCTCGGTGACCAAGAGGCCGGTCGGGGCTCCCGTCATCTGAATCATGCTGTTGTCCGCCGCTGTGGTGCCGTGCACGATCGACGCGGACTGGCTCAGCAGCGCGGTGACATCGGCCAGGTTCTCCGCTTCGGCCAGGCGAGCGATGCCGGCCAGCACGCCGTCGGACTGGTCCTCGGGCGTCGTCGGGGTCTTCTCCAGCAGGATCGAGCCGTCCGGGCGGAGCAGGACGCAGTCGGTGAAGGTGCCTCCGACATCGACGCCGATCCGATAGTGGTGACGTTCGCTGCTCATGCCCCCGTCTCCTCGTTGGATCGATCCGACCGGAGCAGCTTGGTGGCCTCGTAGTCGATGGCCAGGTCCATGGCCTCGGGGGTCCCAGTGAGGACGACGCCGTAGTCGCGCTGCGCGCCATCCACCGACACGTATTCGTCCCACACGTCGTCCAGCACCGCCTCGACGTCACGTTCGAGGGGATCGCCCCAGCCTCCTCCCCCGCCGAAGTCGTAGACCAGTTGGTCGCCGGTCTCGAGGAGATGAGCGGTGACGACCGGGGACACCCTGACCTCACGCTCGGTTCCCTTGCTGACGAAGCACACATCGGGGCTCCCCGACAGGCCGCCGGCGATCCCCGGGTGGATGTGGCGCTGATTGACGCAGTACTGACTGATGGAGGTCGGCGTGCGGGCCTCCTTGACGAAGTGGCTGCCGCAGCCACCGCGGAACTTGCCGGGACCACCCGAGTCGGTCAGGTAGTTGCGCCCGCGCAGAATGTGCGGGAAGAGCCGCTCGTTGAGCTCAGCCGACGCCTTGATCAGGTTGCCCATGGCAGGGGCGAGGGCCCCCCAGCCGTCGACGCCTTCGACGCCGTTCACCCATCCCGCGCTGACTTCCCCACCGTGGTCGAAGAACGACTGGCCCGTACGAGGATCGACATCCCCCCACATCTGCCTCGGGCTCCCGAACTTGTAGGTCTGCGGCGCACAGCGCTCCGGAATGATCTGGGACATGGCGACGGCGATGGCGTCACCGACTTCGACGCCCGGATGGTGTGTGCCCGAGCTCACGGGTTTCGGCTCGACAGGGTTGAGGCAGCAGCCCAGGGGGACCCGGAGCTCGACACAGTCGAAGAACCCCTCGTTCTTCGGGATGGACGGGTCCACCAGGCTGGCCAATTGGGCGATGGCGTTGCCGCGGGTATTGCCGAAGGTGGACCAGCCCGAGATGTACGGCCGCGTGTCCGACCCTTCGAAGTCGAGGATGAGCTTGTCCCCTTGGACGGTCACGGCGACGTGGACGTGGAGATCCTCGTTGCCCTGCGGATCGCTGTCGACGTAGATGTCGGCCTCGTAGGTCCCGTCCGGCCAGCCGCGGATCTCGTCGGAGAACCGCGTGTGCGCATCGTCGATGGTGTGGGTGACCGCGGCGCGGATGGTGCCTGCGCCCCAGTGACGGGCGAGCTCCTGCAGCCGCGCCGCCCCCAGCTGGGCGGCACCGACCTGGGACCGGAGGTCACCGATGAAGCCGGCCAGCCGGTTGTTGGCCCGCATGGTCAAAATGACGTCTCGGCGCTCGTGTCCGCCGTCGATGATCTTCAGGAGTGGGTAGCGCGTGCCTTCGCTGTACACGTCTTTGGCCATGGTGTTGTAGCCGCCCGGGACGGCCCCACCGGTGTCGCCGTGATGGCACTGAATGGAGGCCACGAGGAGCAGGGCACCCTCGTCGTCGAACACCGGAGCGAAGACGTTGAAGTCCGGGAGATGGCCGCCGCCGTGGTACGGGTCATTGGCGACGATCACGTCACCGGGCTTCAGCTCGTCGCCGAAGAAATCGATGGCGAAGCGGACCGGGAGGGTGCTGGACAGCATGAACTGGGGGATGCCGACCGAGAGCGCGGCCAGGCGGCCTTCAGCGTCGAGGATCGTGGCGTTCCGCTCGTTGGACTGGTTCAGGATCGGCGTCGTCGCCGTCCGTGAGACGTAGGTCGCCATTTCGAAGCAGACCGTCTCCATGGCCGATCTGATGACCTCTGCAGTGACGAGATCGATCTCGGTGGTTTCCGACATGGCTCCCCTTCAGGTCGTGTGCGTCGTGCTGATGCGCCTCGGCGGGTCGGTGTCCCCGCCGGCGCGTCGCCCCAGGAGAAGGGTACCCGAGGCGTTCGGGAGGACGAATCGGCCGACCGGATTGGCCGCTGCCACGGGCCGGGCGCCGCGGGCAGAGGCGGTGCGCCGGTGTCCCGGGACCGTCGCGGGCTCTGGAAGCCGGGGTCAGGGGCCCCACCTCCACGCCTGGCACCCACGCTCCCGGAAAGTTGCCGCACCGCCTCGAATTCGGGAACCAATGGTGACAGGGGGGCGTTCTAGTAGTTGGATACAGAGAGCCACCAGTGGGTGGCAAAGGAGTTGAGATGAGCGACCGTTACCGCAAGAACCCCGAGGCCGTCGCAACGCTGAGCCCCAGGGAGTACGCCGTCACCCAGGAGGCCGCCACCGAGCCGGCCTTCGACAACGAGTTCTGGGACAAGAAGGAGGCCGGCATCTACGTCGACATCGTGTCGGGGGAGCCGCTGTTCGCCTCCCTCAAGAAGTTCGACAGTGGATGTGGCTGGCCGAGCTTCACCATCCCGCTGGACGCGGCCAACGTGGTCGAGCACCAGGACGTGAGCCACGGGATGATCAGGACCGAGGTCCGTTCGGCCCACGGCGACAGCCACCTGGGCCACGTCTTCAACGACGGGCCGCCGCAGGAGGGTGGGCTGCGCTATTGCATCAACTCGGCCGCGCTGCGCTTCGTCCCCTATGAGGATCTCGAGGCCGAGGGATACGGTGAGTACACGAAGCTCTTCGATGGAGGAGCGACCAAGGAGGAGGTGGCCCAGTCATGAGTGCCACAACAGAGAACCCCGTTTTGGCCGGCGGATGCTTCTGGGGTATGCAGGACCTCATCCGGAAGCGCCCCGGGGTCATCACGACCAGGGTCGGGTACACGGGCGGGGACGTGGCCAACGCCACCTACCGCAACCACGGGACCCACGCCGAGGCGATCGAGATCACCTTCGACCCGAGCGTGACCTCTTATAGGGAGATCCTCGAGTTCTTCTTCCAGATCCACGACCCGACGACGAAGAACCGTCAGGGCAACGATGTGGGGCTGAGCTACCGGTCGGCGATCTTCTACGTCGACGACGAGCAGAAGCGGGTGGCCGAGGACACCATTGCGGATGTCGAGGCTTCCGGCCTCTGGCCCGGCAGGGTGGTGACCGAGGTTGTACCGGCGGGGCCGTTCTGGGAGGCAGAGCCCGAGCACCAGGACTACCTGGAGCACTACCCGAACGGGTACACCTGCCACTTCCCGCGACCCGGGTGGGTGCTGCCCCGGCGCAACGACGCCCTGGCCGGATAGGCCCGCGCCGTGGCCGACGAATCCATCAACCCAGCGGTCGAGCCCAGCGGTGACGGGTGCGTCGAGTGCCTCGCAACGGACGGATGGTGGTTCCACCTCCGCCGTTGCGCGGCATGTGGCCACGTCGGCTGCTGCGACAGCTCGCCGAGCCAGCACGCCAGCACGCACGCCACGCAGGACGGCCACTCCATCGTCCGGAGCTTCGAGCCGGGTGAGGACTGGTTCTGGGACTATGCGACCGAGCAGTACTACGACGGCCCCGCATTGGCGCCTCCGGAGCACCATCCGCTCAGTCAGCCCACACCGGGCCCGGCCGGCCGCGTGCCGCCCGACTGGCAGCGTCACCTCCACTGAGGGACCCATATCCTGCAAGCAGGCGAGTGGCCGAGTCCGAGGCCGTTGGCCGACAAAGATCGGAGGTATCCAGTGCCCGCTGTCACGGTCAATGATCTGAGCAAGCTGTCGGCCGTTCCGAAGCCCGACCGGGCGCGGGTGGCGGAGCGCGCGGTGCGCTCCGTCACGACCGCGCCCCGCGGCCTGGAGGGGGAGGGCTTTCCCGTGCGCCGGGCCTTCGCCGGCGTCAGTCTCGAGGACCTCGACCCGTTCGTGCACATGGACCAGATGGGGGAGGTCGAGTACGCGCCGGGGGAGCCCAAGGGCACGCCGTGGCACCCCCACCGGGGGTTCGAGACGGTCACCTACATGATCGACGGCACCTTCCAGCACCAGGACTCGCACGGTGGTGGTGGCGTCATCAGGGACGGCGCCACGCAGTGGATGACGGCCGGCAAGGGCATTCTGCACATTGAGACGCCACCCGAGGCGCTCGTGGTGGCAGGGGGGCTGTTCCACGGGATTCAGCTGTGGGTGAACCTGCCGTCGCGGGACAAGATGATCGAGCCGGCCTATCAGGGCCTCGAAGCTGATGACGTCACCCTGCTGTCCTCCGCTGACGGCGGAGCGCTGGTGCGGATCATCGCCGGCGACGTCGGCGGCAACCGCGGGCCGGGGTCCACGCATACGCCCATGGCATTCATGCACGCGTCGATCGCTCCCGGGGCCCTGCTCGAGCTCCCCTGGGATCCGGGTTTCAACGCGCTCGTGTATCTCCTCGCCGGCTCCGGCCGGGTGGGGAGCGACGGCCGACCCGTCGACAGTGGGCAGCTCGTGACGTTCGACGCCGGCGACTTCATCTCACTGCGGGCCGACGACACGCAGCCTGGAGGGACGGACCACCTCGAAGCGCTGATCCTGGGCGGCCAGCCCATCGGCGAGCCCGTCGAGCACTACGGGCCCTTCGTCATGAACACGAAGGCCGAAATCGGGCAGGCCCTCGAGGACTTCGAGGCGGGCCGGCTGGGGACCATCCCGCCCAATGCGCTGATGCCCCACGTGCCCGACCCGGCCCCCGTGCGCACCGAGCACTCCGGGATCTGAGCGCCGGAGCGCTTCAGCCGCAGCGCGCCACGGCCGTGCTGGAGGCCGTGCTCCCCACAGAAAAGGACCGGCCGCCTCCAACGGTCGGAGCTGCAATGTGCACCGGCGCCCCGAAGGCGGAGAGGCGCAACGTGGTGGTCAAGGTGAACGGCCCCAGGAGTTGCGCCGCGGCTGCGGGGTCCTTCTCGGGGAAGCGCCCCTTTCGACGTTCTTAGGACCGAGGCCGCAGGCCGTCTTCGATCATGAGGAGCAACCGCTCGCTCTGATCCGGGGTCAGCGTCGCGCTCATGCACATGGAGCCGAGCAGTTGCATCAGGTCTGGCGCGTCGACATCGCTGCGTACCACACCCGCGTCTTGGGCCCGGGTGAGCACGATGCTCAATGCGCCCACAATGCGCTCACGCGAGGCGCTCTGCAAGTCGGGATTCTTCTCGAACGCCTCGTGGAGTTCGTTGAGGAACCTCTTCTTGCCCATCGCATAACGGACGAAGGCTTCGAGCCACGCCACCATCGCGGGCCACGGCTCCAGGTCGGCCACGACCGCCCGCGCCACGGTGGTCAGCTCGTCGACGTCTTCGCGGTAGACGGCTTCGACCACATCGATCCGCTTCGGGAAGTGCCGGTACAGCGTGCCGACGCCCACCCCCGCCTCCTTGGCGATGGCCTCCATGGAGGCGCCCCCGCCCACCTGGGCGAAGACCTTGCGCGCCGCGGTGACCAGGCGCTCGTAGTTGCGCTTGGCATCGGCCCGCATCGGGCGGATCGCCTCCGCCTCCTCCTCGTCGAAGCGATCGGCCGTTGCCGTCGTCGTCTTCGGGTGAGCCGTCATTCTCTGTGTTCCCTCCCGGCAAAAATTCGGTTGCAAAACGGAGGCACCCTCCGTATACTAAACGGAGGAAGCTTCCGCTTACCCACATTACCAGCGGAGAGATCGGAATCAAATGCCTTCTTCACTCATTGCTGCTCCTCGAGTCGCGCCTGCCAACGGTCCCGGCTCCGGCCCGCCCGGACGTCTGAAGAGCCTGCTCAGGACCCCTTCGGTGTTCCTGTTCGTCATTCTGGCGGCTCAGCTCATGGTGGTCCTGGACACCACCATCGTCAATGTCGCCCTGCCGCACATCCAAGAGGGGCTCGGGCTCTCGGGGGGTGAGCTCTCCTGGGTGATCAACGGGTATCTGCTCACCTTCGGTGGCCTCCTGCTCCTCGGGGCCCGCTCGGGGGATCTGCTCGGCCGGCGGCGGACCTTCCTGGCCGGCATCGCCATCTTCACCGTGAGCTCGCTCTTCGGTGGCTTGGCCATCTCCGGCTGGATGCTCCTGTCCGCCCGTGCCCTCCAGGGCGTCGGTGCCGCCCTGGCTGCGCCGTCCTCACTGGCCCTTCTCACCACCATCTTCTCGGACGGGCCCCAGCGTGTCCGGGCCATCGGCCTCTTCACGACCGTGTCGGCGGCCGGGGGAGCGATCGGTCTCGTCGCCGGCGGCGCCCTGACGCAGCTCGTGTCGTGGCGCTGGGTGATGTTCGTGAACGTGCCGATCGGGATCGCCGTCCTGCTCGTCGGGCGCATCGCCCTGCAGGAGACGCCCCGTCGCAGTGGGCACTTCGACATCGCCGGTGCCGTCACGTCCACGCTGGGGATGGTGGGCATCGTGTTCGGGCTGGTCGAGGCCAGCACCCGCGGCTGGTCGAGCCTGCTGACCATCGGCTCGCTCGCCGTCGGGGCCTTCCTGCTCGGGCTCTTCGTCCGCATCGAGACCCGGGCCGAGGAGCCGATCGTGCCGCTGCGCCTCTTCGCCAGCGGGACGCGCACCACGGCGAATGTCTCCCGCGGCCTGATGTACGCCGGTATGTACGGCATGTTCTTCTTCGTGGGGCAGTTCCTCCAGGACGTGCAGGGCTACTCGCCGCTGCGCACCGGCCTGTGCTTCCTGCCCGTGCCGGCATCGGTGTTCCTGTCGTCACAGCTGGTGAGCAAGGTCCTTATCCGCCGGGTCCACCCCAAGGTGCTGATCATGGGCGGAATCAGCCTCACCGTCGTCGCACTGCTCATGTCGAGCCAGCTGCACGCCGGTGCGTCGTACCTGCAGATCTTCGTCAGCCTCGTGCTCCTGGGCACGGGCTCGGGGACGGCGCTGGTGCCCCTGACGCAAGCGGGGCTGGCCGGCGTCGAGCCGGCCGATGCCGGGGCGGCGTCCGGCCTGGTGAACGTGACCCAACAGGTGGGGGCGGCGCTGGGGCTGGCGGTGCTCGTCACCGTGCTGAGCGCGGCCGCCGGCCACGCGCAGCTCAAGGCCGGCGCCGGCGTCCCGACGCACCTCGTGCACGGCCTCGATCTGACGTTCGCCGTTGCGGCCCTCTTCGGTATCGCCGCGCTGGTGATGGTGGCCCTCATGATCCACCTGCCCGCCACCGAGCAGGCCGAGTCGCCCGACGTCGAGTCCGAGCGTGCCCTCGACGCCGCGCAGGCCGAGTTCGAGCTCGTCGACGGCGAGGGCTTCGAGTGGTCAGGCCCGGAGCTGGTGGCCTGACTCCCGCCGCGGGCTGGCTCCCGCGTCGCCAACACAGCAGTGCCGCGCCGGGCCGATCCGAAAGGGTCGGCCCGGCTGCCGTACGGGAACTCAGTACTCGGGCGAGACCGCGACGGCATCGAAGGCATCGACCGAGTCACCAACTGCAACGGCTTCATCCGGGACCACGGGCCGTCCCGGGTTGACGTTGATGAGGATGCCGGCCAGCACCGCGGCGAGTACGAGGATCCCGGCGGCCCATCCGCTCGCCACGGCGTAGCCATGCACCGTCGCCCGGGCCACCTCCTCCTTGCTCTGCACATGGTGGGTCGCCAGATAGGTCGTCGTGGCCGCCGCCGCGATCGTGTTGAGCAGGGCGGTGCCGATGGAGGCCCCGATCTGCTGGGAGGTGTTTGTCATGGCTGACGTCACCCCGACGTCCTTCGGCTCGGCGTTCTGGGTGGCGGTGCTGATGCAGGGAACGATGGCCAGCCCCAGCCCGAAGCCCAGGAGGAGCTCGCTCGGCAGCACGCTGGTCACGTAGGAGGCGTCCGGCGTCAACTGGGTGAAGAGGGCGACGCCGAGCGCCGCCAGCAGGAGCCCGGGGACCACCAGCAGCCTGGTCCGCACGTGCGGCATCAGGCGGCTGGCCACCTGCGTGGCCGCCAGCGCGTTCATCGCCATCAACGGGAGGAAGGCGATGCCGGTCTTGAGCGGTGAGTAGTGGTCGATGGTCTGGAGCAGGTAGGTCAGGAACAGGAAGGTCCCGAACATGCCGGTGACGGCCAGCAGAATCGTCGTGAACGAGCCCGCCCGGTTCCGGTTGCGTACGACGCGCAGCGGCAGCAGGGGATTGGGGCCCTTGCTCTGCCACAGGACGAACGCGCTGAGGAGCAGGCCGGCGGCGACCAGGGCCACGACGACATCGGTGGCGCCCCAGCCGCTGGTGCCGGCTTCGCCCAACCCGTACACGAGAGCGACGAGTCCGCCGCACCCGAGGACGACGCCGAGCACGTCCAGCCGGATGCCGGGTATGCCCGCACGCGTGGGGATCAGCCTGAAGGCACCGAGGAGGACCAGCCCCGCAATCGGCAGGTTCACGTACAGGCACCAGCGCCAGTCGACGTACTGGGTCAGGAAGCCGCCGAGGATGAGCCCGAAGGCCGACCCGGCGATGGCGATGGTGGCGTAGATCCCGAAGGCACGCCCCCGCTCCTTCGGGTCGGAGAAGGTCGAGGTGAGGATCGAGAGCACCGACGGCGCCAGCAGCGCGCCGAAGAGGCCCTGCAGCCCGCGGGCGCCGATCAGCATGAGCGTCGTCTGCGACGCCCCCCCGACGGCCGACGCCAGGGCGAAGCCGGCCACGCCGATCATCAGCGTGCGCTTCGGCCCGAACATGTCGCTGATGCGCCCGCCCAGCAGGAGGAAGCCGCCGAAGGCCAGCGTGTAGGCGGTGACCACCCACTGGCGATCGGTGTTGGAGAACCCGAGGGCATGCTGCGCCGAGGGCAGGGCGATGATCATGATCGTCGTGTCGAGCACCACCATGAGCTGCGCGCCGGCGATGATGACGAGGATCCACAGGTGGGCCCGGCTCGTCGCCTTGCCTGCTGGCCCCGTGTCGATGTCCTGCAGCGTGGTCATCGGCTTGCCCGGGTCGACGTCGCCGCCGGCGGTTCGTGCCTGGAAAGGATCCGGTCGAGCTGGTTCTGGCTGAGCGGCCGCTGCGCCAACTCGGCGTCGCTCGGGCGCATGCCGGCGACCAGGACGTCGAGATGCCGCTTCCACGCTTCGGGTGCGTTCGGGCCGGTGGTCTCGAGCACGCCCCGCATCGACCACAGCGCGAGAGAGATGTCCGTGCTCCGCAGGTCGGGGCGCACCCGTCCGTGCGCCTGCGCGTCGGCGAGCAGTCCGGCGATCAGATCGCGTGCTGTCTGCACCAGATGGTGATCGGTGATCCACAACTTGGGCAGGCAGCCGAGGTGCTCCGCTTGATAGGCGCTCGACTCCTGCAGGAAATGCTCGAGGCCTGTCCCGTCGGGTCGCACCGCCGCTGCACGGGCCAGGGCGATGGTCGTCTCGAGGACATCCGACACCAACGCCTCGACGAGGGCCTCCTTGGAAGGGAAGTGGCGGTAGAGCGTGCCCATGCCGACGCCGGCCGCGCCGGCCACATCGGCCACGCTGGCCTCGAGCCCCTTCTCCTCGAAGACCTCGGCCGCTGCGACCAGCAGACGCTCCCGGTTTTTCAGGGCGTCGCTGCGCATCGGTCGGATCACGGTCGTCGGGCCCGGCCCGCTCCGCGCCTCCGCCCGACTCGTATCCGGAGATTTCACTCCGCTTACCCTAGTGGGCAAAGCGGAGCGGTCGGTCCACTTCGCCCGGGTGCAGGCCACCGTGGGGCACCATGGAGCCATGCGCGAGGTCGACGGCGATCCGGCCCGGACCGACACGACCGCATTCGTTCGGCAGCTGCCCAAGGCGGAGCTGCACGTGCACATTGAGGGGACGCTCGAGCCGGAGCTGGCGTTCGAGTTGGCGGCGCGCAACGGGGTCCACCTGCCGTACGCCGACGTGGACGCACTCCGCCGCGCCTACCGCTTCGAGGACCTTCAGTCGTTCCTCGACATCTACTACGCCAACTGCGCCGTGCTCCGCACCGAGCAGGACTTCTACGACCTTACGTACGCCTATCTGTCCAGGGCAGCCGGTCAGGGCGTGCGTCACGCCGAGGTCTTCTTCGACCCGCAGACGCACACCCAGCGTGGAGTCGCGTTCGAGACCTGCTGCATGGGGATCAGCCGCGCCCTCTCTGACGGCGCGTCGGGGCTGGGGATCTCGTCCGGCCTGATCCTGTGCTTCCTGCGCGACCTCAGCGAAGAGGCGGCGCTGCAGACGCTGCAGGAAGCCCGGCCCTTTGCCGAGCACCTGCTGGCCGTCGGCCTCGACTCCGCCGAGGTGGGCAACCCTCCCGGCAAGTTCGAGCGGGCCTTCCGGCAGGCCCGGGAGATGGGCCTCCCCGGCGTGGTGCACGCCGGTGAGGAGGGCCCGCCCGAGTACATCTGGGAGGCGCTGGACGTGTTGGCGGCGCGGCGCATCGATCACGGTGTGCGGTGCCTGGAGGACGACCGCCTGGTGGCGCGGTTGGTGGCGGAGCAGATCCCGCTCACCGTGTGCCCCTTCTCCAACGTGAAGCTGCGGGTCTTTCCCACGTTGCAGCGGCACGAACTTCCGGCGCTGATGCGGCGCGGCCTCCTCGTGACGATCAACTCGGATGACCCCGCTTATTTCGGCGGGTACGTCGCCGACAATTTGGGCGCAGTGGCGGAGGCGTTCGACCTCCCGCGCCACGCGATCGCCGAGCTGGCGCGCAACTCGTTCCGGGCTGCATTCCTCCCGGACCCCGTCAAGGCGAGATACCTCGACGAGGTCGACCGCTACGTCTGACGTTCAGGCGAAGCGGCGCGCCACGGCCTCCGCCTGGGCCCGGTAGGTGCCCCCGAACAGCACGGCGTGCACCAGGAGCGGGGCGAGCTGGAACAGCGCCACCCGCTCCTCCCAGCCGGTGGGCAGAGGTTGGACCTCGCCATAGGCACGAAGCAGCCGGTCCGGCGCCGCGCCGAAGAGAGCGAGCATGGCCAGGTCCTCCTCGGCGTGCCCGCCATGGACGGACGGGTCGATGAGCCACGATCGGCCGTCGCTCCCGAAGAGGACATTGCCCCACCAGAGGTCGCCGTGCACCAGGTCCGGCCCGCCGGGTGGGAGGAGCTCGTCCAATCGTGCGGCGACGAGGCTGATGACGGGCCTGAGTGCACAGCGGGCAGACAGGTCGAGCAGGCGAGCCCCGTAGAAAGCAGGGCCGTCGGTCCGGCCGGCCGGGTCGACAGGGCATGCGCCCACCCATGACGAGCCGCCACCCCAGTGCGGGAAGGCCGTCTGGTGCAGCAGCGCCAGGCCGCGGCCGAGCGCCTCGTCGTGCCCGGGGGTCCGGGGCACCTGGTCGACCGCGGCGGTGACGAGGAGATCGGCCTCCTCGAGCACCACATCAGGTACCGGTGGGCCTCCGGGCGCCGCGCCGAGCTGGCGCAACCCGGCGGCTTCGTCGCGGCAGCCAGGCCCGAACTTGGCGACGAGCCGGCGCCCATCCACTTCGACCAGGTAGGCGGTGCCTCCGAGCGGGCGAGCGGAATCGACTGTCCCCACGGCGCCCGCGAGGCGCCTGCGCACGCGTGTCAGTGATTCCGACCCGACCATGCACGCCATGATGGTCCGGTGGCCAAAGCGAGAATTGCCGGGCTCGTGCTGACGCCGGGCGCGAGTGCCGGACGTGAGCAGTCCGGGCTCGTCGCCATCGACGAGGCGGTCAGCCGCACAGGCGTGGCCGTGGAGCGCGTCGAGTTTCCCGGACAGGCTGCCGGCAAGCGCCGCACCGATCCGCCGGCGATGTGCATCCAGACCGTGCGCGCCGCCACGGAGGCGCTGGCGGAGCGCCTCTCCGTCCCGACTGGCCGCATTGCCGTGGGCGGTCGTTCCTTCGGTGGCCGGATGTGCTCCATGGCCGCCGCCGAGGGCCTCGAGGTGGCGGCCCTGGTCCTCGTCAGCTACCCGCTCCATCCCCCGGGTCGCCCCGAGCGCCTGCGCACGGAGCACTTCCCCGACCTCCGCCTGCCGTGTCTGTTCGTCTCCGGCCGGCGCGACGCCTTCGCCACGCCCGAGGAGCTCGAGCGGGAGACGGCTGCGATTCCGGGGCCGGTCACCCGCGTCCTCGTCGACGGCGACCATTCGTTGCGCAAGAACGAAGCGGAGGTCGCCGAGATCGTTGCCACCTGGGTGGGCGGGATCTCCCTGCGGGCGTGAATCGCCTCGGTGCTGCGACGGCTCAGGCCGCCGGACCGGTGTCGAAGATGGGCCAGCCGATCTCCGTCCGCCACGCGGTCTCGTCATCGGTGTCGAGCCGGCCCACGAGATAGCGCTCCCGGATGGGCCCGTCGACACCGAGGGCGTGGTCGGAGACATAGGTCGCCAGTGCCCCGTAGGCGCGGTCGATGTCGGTATGGGACCCGGCGTGCACAATGGTCGCCAGCTCGACAGGGGGCAGGGACAGCGGTTCGACGCGGCCGATCGGCCTGATCGTCTCCGCCATGGGGACGAAGACGGTGATGTCGCCTCGTTCTTCGGAGAAGAAGTCGTTGGCGACCACAGCGCCGGGTGGGCTGGTCGTCGTGACGCCCTGCGCGGCCAACGTCGCGGTGAGCTCCCCGAGGGCGCCCTGGAACCACGGCCCCAGTGCGTCGAGGCTCACCGTTTCGCTGATGGCCGCGGTCCGCAGTACCGGCTCGCTCCGATGTTCCATGGGTGTCGCCGGCGACGGACCTTGGAGCATGTCGCGTAGCGAGGCCACCGCTTCCTGAGTCTCGAGAAGATTCTGCTCCAGCCGGGCCAGGTGGGCGGCGATGAGCTCGTTCCGGGAATCGACGTCGGGCGCCTGCAGGACGGCGCCAATCTGTTCCAGAGGCATGTCGACGTCGCGGAACCGTCGGATGACCTGCGCCGTGGGAATCTGCTCGGTGTTGTAACGCCGGTAGCTCGAGTCCGGGTCGACCTCGGCCGGGATCAGCAGCCCGAGCCGGTGGTAATGCCGGAGGGTCTTGACGCTGAGGTGGGTGGCCCGGGAGAAATCACCGATGGCCAGGGACGACGGCATGTCTCCCAGTTTCCACTCTCCCCCCGGGGGAGAGTCAAGGACGGGACGACGTGTTGACTCTCCCTCATGGGGATGGCGCACGGTGGTCGTATTCACAACAAGCGAGAGAGGAGACCCTCCATGAGCGCCACCGAGTTGACCGGCGTCATCGCCGAACACATCGCCGCCGTGAACGCCTTCGACACCCAAGGCGTCGTCGCCACGTTCGCTCTCGATGCGTACGTCAACGACGCCCGCCGGGAGATCAATGGCATCGAGGCCATTCGGGCCTGGGTGGCCAAGGAGATGGTCGGTGACCGCGTCACCATGGAGGTGCGCGAGGTCATCGATCACTATGGCGACACCATTGTGCGAGCCCGCTACGACGGCACGTACGACAAGACGAACCTGCCCGACGAGCTGGTGATGACCAATTACTTCAGTGTCCGCGACAACAAGATCGTGAGCCTCGCCGTCATCTTCAACCAGCCCTCGCCGTTCGCCGCGCCGGCCTGATCGTCACCCGTGTGGTCGGCCGGGACCGGGCCGCAGATCGAACGACGCCTCTAGTCCAGTTCGCTGCCGACGGATACCGGGACCGGGGCGGCACTGCGCAGGTGCGTCACCAGCTCTTCGCTGTCCGTCACCGTCTTGGTGTGGATGTGATGGGGCCACCAGAAGTGGAAGGCCCGCAGCGCGGCGAGCGTCGGCACAATCCGGGTCGCCAGCACGTTGGAGGCGAGGAGCACGCCGAGGGCCACCGCCGCGCCGATCTCCTCCAACAGCTGGATCCCGGTCAGCAGCAGCGAGGCGAACGTCCCCGCCAGAATGATCCCGGCCGCCGTCACGGCTGGCGCCCCCTCGACAATGGCGATGCGGGCCGCCTCGTGGGCTTCGACGCCCTGCTGGAATTCCTCCCGCAGCCGGGTCGCCATCAGGATGTTGTAATCCGTGCCGACGGCGATCACGAAGATGTAGCCGATGATCGGAATGGAGAAGTCGAGCCCGTCGTAGCCCATTCCTCTGATGAAGATGTAGGCCACGACCCCGATGGTGGCGGCGTAGGTCAGAAGGATGCCTATGAGGAGGTAGGCGGCGCCCGCCAGGGCCCGCAGCAGGATCGCCAGCATCACCGCCACCACGAGGAGCGCGAGGAGAAGGATGTTGCGCGTATCGATCCTGAGCGCCGCCTTCACGTCGGTCAAGGTCGCCGTCGGGCCTCCGGTCACCACGGTGGCTCCGGGGACGGCGTCGACGATCGCCGCTCGAATCGGCCCCGCCATGTCGGCGATCGCCTGATTTGAATACGGATCGTCGGTCAGGAGGATCTGGATCAGGGCGGCGCTGTTCCCGGCCGAGTACTGCACGGGCAACACCTGCGCCACGCCCTTGGTGTGGGCGAGCTTGGATGCCAGCGCGTCGACCTCGGTCGCACTGAGCGGCGCCGCTGAGGCGACGAAGACCTGGCTCGGCCCCAGGAAGCCGGCGGGGAACGCCGAGGAGATCGTGTTGTAGGCCTCGGTCGAGGGATTGTTCTGAGGCAGCTCCGCCAGCTGGTTGTAGGTGACCTTGAGGCCGAGGACCCCGCTGGCGAGGACGACCAGGACGATGACGCTGGCCAGGAGGACGATGCCGGGGCGCTCGGCCACGGCTGCGCCCATCCGCTCCGAGCGCGTCCGATGGGCCGGGTCGTGCGGTTTCGGCGTCGAAGGCCAGAAGACGTTTGTGCCGAACAGGCTGAGGAGGGCGGGCACCAGTGTCAGGGCGGCCAACAGCATGAGCCCCACGCCGATGATCAGCCCCGGGGCGAGGGACCGCAGCTGGCCGATGGAAGCCACCAGCAGCGCGGCGAAGGCGAGCATCACGGTCACGGCCGCGGACGCAATGACCTCGCCGGCGCGGCAGAGGGCCACAATCAGGCTCTCGTGCGGGTCGTGCCCCTTCCCCAGCTGCTCCCGGTACCGGAACAGCATGAACACGATGTAATCCGTGCCGACGCCGAACATCACGACGATCAGCAGGGGCGCGAGCTCCGTACCGACGGAGAACCCGAACCACTGGGCGAAGAACGCGGTGAGGGCCTGGGCCATCTGGTGCACCCAACCGACGACGAGCAACGGCAGGAAGGCGATGATCACGCTGCGGAAGACCAACGCCAGCAGGATCAGGATCAGCAGGACGGTGGCGATCGAGATGATCTTCTCGGCCCGGTTGAACTCGCTGGCTTGATCGACCGAGATGGCGGCGTTCCCGGTGAGCTGGCCCCGCAACCCGGACCCTGCCAGGAAGGTATCGGTGTCCGATCGCAGGGTCGTGACAGCGGCATTGGGCCCGTCGTCGCCCGGCTGTCCGTTCATGGTGGCCTCGATCAGCTGGATCTTCTGGTTCTTGGACAGGAACAGGGGCGACGTGGTCACCGAAGGCACGGAGTGGATGTGGTCGCCGTTGAGGGCCGTGGCGAGCGCATCGATCTTCTGGAGCTCGGGCGCCGTCAGCACGGAGTTGTCCGTGGCGTTGACCGCGATGATGCCGGAGGCCGAGGCCACCGATGGGAAGTCCTTCAAGGCGATCGTCTCCGCCTGCGTCGACTGGTACGACGCGGGCAGGCCGTAGCCCGACGAGGTGAAGCCGCTGAGCGATGGTGCCAGCGCCACGAGCAGGGCGCCGAGCACGATCCAGCCGGCGATGATGTACCAGCGCCAGGCCACCACGCGTTCGGCCAACGTCCGGGTCACGGCACTCCTCGTCGCCCGTCTACTGGGCATGTGTCGAGCACGGCCCATCGTCGCCGCTCCGTCGCCCAAAGGCAACGATTCTCCTGCTTCCGTCAGGTCACGGGTGCCTCAAACCCAGGGTGATCGCTCCAGCAGGTTCGGCCGTCGCCTCCGGTGCCGCGAGGCGCGGTCAGACCAGGGCCGCACCTTGGGTCAGGGCCGTGCGGAGCGCCCGGAAGCCGGCTGACGTCTGTTCGACGAAGGCATCGTCGCGGGCCGGATCGCCGCGTTCGAGCCAGGTGAGCGTCGTCTCCACGAGCCAGCCGAAGAGGGCCTCGGAATGCCAGGCATCGAGCAGCTCGTCACCGGTGTCGAGCTCACTGAGCTGGCGCACGACGGACACCGAGACCGAACGCAGCTCGGCGGCGTATTCGGCGAACTGGGGCTCGCGGGCCGCGTGACGCCAGAGCAGCGTGAAGGCCGCGGGGTCCTCCCGCGCCACTGTCAGGAGTGTGCGGGGGCCGAGGCCGGCGTGTGTCGGCCGGGCCAACTCGGCGCGGAGTTCCACGCCGAGGTGGTCGAAGACCTGCTGGAGGATCTCGCGGTAGAGCTCTTCCTTCGACCCGAAGTGGCGGTAGACGATGAGCTTGGTCACCCCGCAGGCGGTGCCGACGTCGTCCATGGAGGTGTCGGCGAACCCGGACGAGGCGAAGGCCAGTGCGGCACCGTGCACGATGGCGGCGCGCCGTTCGGCTCGTGGAAGCAGCTTGCTCTCGGATTGTATACGCGTCAGTATATACCACTGAGTTACACCGGGCAGGACCCGGAAGGGAGGAAGGCCAATGGGCACGGCGCAGGTCGAGTTCACCGAGGAGGAGCTCCTGGCCGACCTGACGGTCGCGGAGCCCCTCATCGCCGGCGGCGTGCACTGTCACGGTGGGTTCGACGAGGACGGACGGTATGTCTCACCACGCACGAAATTCCGGCTCCCCGCCATCGCGGCATGGGGTGAGCAGAACAGCGCACAGTTCGGAAGTGAGCTGATCGACGTCCCGCTGGAGTGGTGGGAACGTTCCTTCCCCAACGTCGAGCAGGCCCGTTTCCTGATCCGCGCCGGCGTCCCCGAACCGCTCATGGCGACATTGACCCGGATCGGGACCGTCGAGGGATTCGGCGCCAACATCCGCCTGTTGCAGCCCAAGGGTCTGCAGCGGCATTTCGTGGAGGACATCGGCGGGACGGCGATCGATCATCTCGGTCGGGGGCTCTTCGAGGCGCACGGTCGCGACGAGGCCGGTTGGGACGAGGAGGCCGGTCACAAGGACATGTGGTTCGCCGCCCGCGACATCGCCTTCGAGCGGTCGTGCGAGGAGCTCGACATCGAGGCGATGTTGGCCCGGATGGGATTCGGCGCGGGCCGTCCCGGCGCGGAGGCGGTCCGGCTGCTGCCCGACGAAATCCCCGCCGAGCTCGAGATGATGGTCTCGCTCATGATCCGGGTCCTCTTCATTGAGATCTCCGCCTTCCACACGTTCGCCTGGGCGGAGGAATGGATGTCCGATGCCGAGCTGGTGGCGGGGGATGGCGAAGCCGCCCGCCTCGTGGGGTACATCAGGGCTGACGAGTCGCCGCACGTCGGTTACCTGCGCGCCGCCCTCACGGAGATGCGCGATCGCACCTGGAGCGGTGAAGGGGGGCGCACCTACGCCGGTGCCGACATGATCGGGCGGATCTGGGACCCACTGCTCGCCCACAGTCTGGGCCCAGTGCGCCAGGAGGGCCGACGTGGCGCCCTGGCCGAGGTGGAGTTCTGGTGCGCGCAACACACGAACGGGGCGGACATCCTGGCCGAGTTCCAGTCGCTCGGTCCCGCATGAAGTTCGGGGTCTTCTACGAGCACCAGTTGCCGCGACCGTGGGAGGCCGACTCGGAGTACCGCCTTCTGCAGGAGGCTCTCGAGCAGGTCGAACTGGCCGATCGTCTCGGGTTCGACGTCGTGTGGGAGGTCGAGCACCACTTCCTGGAGGAGTACAGCCATTCCTCGGCGCCCGAGGTGTTCCTCGGCGCGTGCAGTCAGCGGACCAAGGACATCCGGCTGGGCCACGGGATCATCCAGACTGCGCCGGGGTACAACCATCCCGCTCGCACCGCCGAGCGCGTGGCCACCCTCGACCTGCTGTCGGGCGGCCGGGTGGAGTTCGGCTCCGGGGAGTCCGGGTCGGAGGCCGAGTTGGGCGGGTTCCAGGTCGATCCGGCGACCAAGCGTGACGCCTGGCTCGAGGGCCTGCAGGTCACGCTGCGCTGCATGACCGAGACCCCGTTCACCGGGGTCGACGGCCGCTTCGTCCAGATGCCGCCGCGCAACGTCGTGCCCAAGCCCATGCAACGGCCACATCCTCCGTTGTGGGTGGCGTGCTCCCGCCGGGACACCATCCTGCTGGCGGCCGAGAAGGGCATCGGCGCTCTCACCTTCGCGTTCATCGATCCCGAAGAGGCGGAGAAATGGGTGGCGGACTACGAGCAGACCCTGGCGGCGACCTGCGTCCCCGTCGGGCTGGCGGTGAACCCGAACATCGCGTGCGTGACCCAAATGATGTGCCATCCCGACGAGAAGGTGGCGCTCGACCGCGGTCTCGAGGGTGGGAACTTCTTCGGGTACTCGCTCGGGCACTATTACGTCTTCGGGGAGCACCAGCCGGGGTCGACCGATGTCTGGGCCGAGTATCTCGACCGGCGCGGTGATCAGGGGTACTCGCCCGAGATCGAGACCGCGCTGCGCCAGGAGCGTCTCGGGGCCACGTTGGCGGCGGGCGAGCGCACGGGGTTGCGCGGCGCGACGGGCACGCCAAGGCAGGTACGTGAGTACCTCCAGCGGTTCGAGCAGGCGGGCGTCGACCAGGTCATCTTCGTGCTGCAGGCCGGGAAGAACCGCCACGAGCACATCTGCGAGTCGCTCGAGCTGTTCGGCCGCGACGTGCTCCCGGCCTTCAAGGAGCGCGACGAGGCCCAGGTACGGGCGAAGGCGGCGCGTCTCGCGCCGGCGGTTGACGCCGCGCTGGCGCGACGGGCGCAGGAAGCGCAGCCGCCCGCGCTCCCGGCCGGCTACTCGTTTCCGGCCATGCCCCGGCGCTGGGCCGACGAGACGGGGAGCGAAGAGATCCGGGAGTGGCTGGAACACTTCGCCGACGCCCGGGCCAAGGGCATCCGGGAAGAGGGACTCGGGATCCTGGGCAACTGAACCGTCTCCATCCGGAGCCTGCCCACCGGACAGGCCTGTGGTGACGTGCCCTACGGTTTGGCGTGACCACCAATACGTCTTCCTCCGGCCCGCCGCGCTGGCGGGTGCTCGTCACCGGGGCGACCGGGCGGGTCGGGTTTCCGGTCGCTCGGGCCCTGGCCTCCCGCCACCAAGTCTTCGGGTTGGCGCGCTGCCGGAACGAGGGCGACCGTTCCCGCCTCGAGGGCGCCGGGGTGGAGCCGATCGTGGCTGACGTGGGGGAGATGGACCCGCACCAACTGCCCGACGGGATCACGCACGTCTTCCATGCGGCCGCCCGTCTCGGTCGCGAGGCGCAGGACGCGGACTGGCAGCGGGTCTTTGCGACGAATGCACAGGCGTCGGGCCGCCTGGTCGCCGCCTGTCCCGGCGCCTCCTTCGTGTACTGCTCCACCGGCTCGGCCTACGCGTACCAGGGACAGCGGCCGCTGCGCGAGGACGACCCGCCGGGAGTCCACCTCGGGGCGTACAGCCTGTCCAAGATCGCAGGGGAGGCCGTCGTCCGCTTTGCCGCGGGGCAGGCGGGCAGCCCGCTCACCATCATCCGCATCTTCTCGACCTACGGGCCGCAAGGCGGCACGCCCGTCAACCGTTTGCGCCGGATCCTGCGCGGCGAGGAGATCGTCCTGTATCCCGACGAGCCCAACAACTACAACCCGATCTACGAGGACGACTACGTGCGGCTCGCCGTCCGCGCCCTCGAGGTGGCCTCTCCCGAGCCGGTGGTCGTCAACTTCGCCGGCAGCGAGACGGTCAGCGCCGAGGAGTATTGCGCCTACCTGGGCGAGCTGGTCGGCCGCCCCGCGTTGATCCGCTACGACCCCGGAGCCCCGTGGCCGATCTGGCCCGACGTGACCCACATGCACGAGATCCTCGGGCACACGCGGGTGTCGTGGCGAGAGGGCATGCGCCGGGTGGCCGAGGCCATGGGCTGAGCAGCGGACGTCTCGTCGCGTGGCCGGCGATCGGCTGATACCCTATAGGGGTATAGGGTACATCGATCGGAGGACTATGCGACCGGGTTACATCTACAGCAAGGACGCCCTGCAGAAGCGCCTTCGGAGGGTCGAGGGCCAGGTAAGGGGCATCCAGGGGATGGTGGGCGAGGACCGGTACTGCATCGACATCCTCGAACAGGTCTCTGCCGCGACCAAGGCCCTCCAAGCCGTCGCCCTGGAGTTGCTCGACGACCACCTGGCGCACTGTGTCTCCGATGCCGTGCGTGAAGGGGGCGACGAAGCGGCTGAGAAGCTCACTGAGGCCTCCGCCGCCATCCGTCGGCTCGTTCGCTCCTGAATCTGATGCTTGGAACGGCCTCCGTGCTGGTGGAGATCGGGCGATCCCTCCGAGAAGCCTTCTTCATGTTCTGGGAGACGCTCTGGCCGCTTGTGCTCGGGTTCGGTCTGGCCGGAGCGGTGCAAGCGTTCGTGAGTCGCGACGCCATGCGCCGGCGGCTCGGCGACCACCGGGCACCGGCGGTCCTCAGAGCCTCGGGCTACGGGACAGTGTCCTCCTCGTGCTCCTACGCCGCGTCCGCCATGGCGAAATCGCTCTTCGTGAAGGGAGCGGACTTCATTGCCGCCATGGTCTTCATGTTCGCGTCGACCAACTTGGTCATAGAGCTGGGGATCGTGCTCATTGTGTTGATGGGATGGCAGTTCGCCGTCAGCGAATTCGTCGGCGGCATCATCATGATCGTCCTCCTCGCCACGCTGGGGGCGTTGTGGTTGCGCGGGCGTCTCGTCGTGCAGGCCCGGGCGCGCCTGGAGTCGACGGAGGACGCGCTCGAACACGAGCAAGGTGCCGTGCCCGACGCGGACGGTGCGCACGCGCCGCTCAAGGTTCGGCTGCGATCGGTGGCCGGTTGGGCGGACAGCGCCACCTACACCATGTCCGACCTCACCATGGTGCGGCGCGAGCTGCTCATCGGCTACACCGTGGCAGGCTTCCTGGCGGTCGTGGTGCCGACGTCGGTGTGGCAGGCAGTCTTCCTCACCGGACACGGGTTCTGGACCAGCGTGGAGAACGCCATTGTCGGCCCGTTCATCGCCATCATCAGCTTCGTCTGTTCCATCGGCAATGTGCCCCTGGCGGCGGCGCTGTGGAGTGGCGGCATCTCCTTCGGCGGTGTGATCGCCTTCATCTTTGCGGACCTGATCGCGTTCCCGCTCCTGATGATCTACCGCCGCTACTACGGGACGCGGTTGATGCTGCGGATGCTGGCGGTGTTCTGGGCCCTGATGTCCACCGCGGGGCTGCTCACGGAGCTGCTCTTTCGCGCCGCCGGCTTGGTTCCGACAGTGCGGCCCACCACGATCGCCCCGGCACACTTCTCCTGGAACTACACCACGTACCTGAACCTGGTTTTCCTGGTGCTCTTCGGCGTCCTCTACTTCATGTACCGCAATCGGGCGCGGCTCGGTGGCGGGGAGCGTGACGCGCGCGACCCGGTGTGCGGCATGCAGGTGGAGAAGGCGAACGCGCCGGCGACGCGCCGCCGCGCCGGCGAGCAGCACTACTTCTGCTCCGATCGCTGCGCGGAACGCTTCGACGGCGACGGAGAAGGCCGCGATCACCCAACGCCTGGAGGTACGCAAAGCGATGCAACAAGAGCGCATCATTGAGCAGCTGGACACCATGGTCGCCTCCGGCCGGATCACCGCGGAGGAGGCGACCCGGCTCCGGGCAACCGCGGGGACGCCGGAGTTCGACGAAGCGATGGCGGCCATCCGGGCCCGTCACGCGCAGGTCCACACCGACGCGGCCGTGGCCGCCGGCACCATGAGCCCGGAGGACGCGGCGGCCTCGTTGGCGCAGGTACGCGACGGGGACCACTCGAGCGAGCTCCGACGGCACATAAAGGGAGCGGGCTGACGCTCGCGTGCTCTGGGCGGGTCCCCCGGTTAGTCGATCTCGCCCTCCCCTTTGACCTCGGCACCGATCTTCCCCATCTCCCGCTCGTGCTCGGAGACCTCGGGGTCGAGGGTGTTGCCGTCGGCTGCGGCCTCCTCGTCGGGCGTCGGCGGCCGATCGGCGGAGTGGGCGACCGAGGCCTCCAACAGCTCTTCGACCTTGGTCTCCTCGGCCACCTCCGCGTCCGGGACGCCCGGCCCGTTGTTGGATCCTTCGCTCATGGTCCCTCCTTCGGTCTTGAAAGGAGCATTGCCAAAGGGCGACATCTCTAATCATGGGCGGTGAACCCAGGCGCCAGGCGTGGCTGAACAAGGGGCATCCTGGCGAGTCGCCGGCGGAACGAGCCGGATGGACCGGGGGTCGCTACAGTCCCAGCAATGACCGACTACGACGCCATTGTGATTGGAGCGGGTCATAACGGCCTGACCGCGGCGACGGTCATGGCCCGCGGGGGCCTGCGGGTCCTGTGCCTGGAGAAGAACCACTTCATCGGTGGGATGGCGTCGACCACGGAGCTCATCCGGGGCTACCGCTTCGAGCTGGCCGGTTCCATCCAGTTCCCGGTGCCGAACCAGATCTTCGAGGATCTCGAGCTCGGCGCCTGCCCCATTTACGAGCCGGAGGTCCAGTCCGCCAGCATCAGCGAGGACGGCCAGCCGCCGATCCTGCTCTACTCGGATCCCGAACGACTCCTGGAGCACCTCGGCGAGACGATCGGGATCGAGGCGGTGCTCGGGATGGCCGAGGTGGCGGGGTGGGCCGAGGCCCCCGCACGCGCCATCGGCCGCTTCGACGTGCGCACGCCACCCAAGTCACTGGACGAAATGTGGGCGTGCGCCGCCAACGAATCGGAGCGGGAGGCCATCCGGACCGCCATGTTCGGGAGCGTCATGGATGTGGTCGACCGCTACCTGCCTGACCCGGTGAAGCACGCGCCGGTACGCAGCATGCTCGCCTTTCTCGCCGTCAACTCGACGTTCCGGGGCCCCTTCTCTCCCGGGAGCGCCCTCTGCCTCGCGTTCGCACTGGCGTCGCCGGGAACGGCGACGATGTCGAAGGTGCGAGGTGGTCTGGGCACCATGGCCGATCACCTGGCCCGGATGTTCGAGCAGCACGGTGGTGAGCTCCGGCGCCACGCCAAGGTGTCCCGCATCGTCGTCGAGGGTGGCGCTGTCACCGGCGTCGAGCTGGGCGAGGACGAGGTGGTCACCGCTCCCGTCGTGGTGTCCAACCTCGATCCGACCACGACGTTCACACACCTGCTCGACGCCGACAGCCTCCCCGAGAGCTTCGCCCGGCGCGTCGGTGCCATCGATCACCGGGCGGCCTATTTCCAGGCCCACTTCGCCCTGAGCGGGTTGCCCGAATACCGGGCGCCGTACGAGGCCCTGAACGACACTGCACTGGGGCGGAACGTCACGTTCTTCGGGACGGCGGAGCAGATGCAGCGGGACTTCGAGGGGTGCGTGCGAGGCGAGGTCCCTTCGTCCCCGAGCTTCAACCTGCAGATCCCATCGCTCGATGATCCGACACTCGCTCCCGACGGGATGCACGCCGCCAGCAGCTTCGCCTTCTACCTGCCGATCGGCGACCGCGAGACCCAGGGTCGGCTCCGCGACGAGATGGCGGAGCGCATCGTCGCCAAGATCGCCTCGGCCGCCCCGAATTTCCCGGACCTGATTGAGCGGCAGCTCAACTACCCGGCCTACACCTACGAATTGATGTTCGGCTGTGCCGGTGGGGACTTCACGCATGGGCTGCTCCAACCGGAATTCATGGGACCCTTCCGGCCCGGACCGACGGGATGGCCGGACGCGCCGGTGCCCGTCGAAGGGCTGTACCTCTGCGGGGCGGGGTGCCACGGGGGGCCCGGTGTCACGTTCATTCCGGGCTACAACTGCGGCTACGCCGTGCTGGACGGAGTCAGCGAGCGGTTGTAGCGCAGCTGGCGCTCCATGAAGGCGAGGAAGAACGCCACGGAGAACGCCAGGCTGGTGAACAGGCTCATCACAAAGAAGATCCAGGCCCATTGCAGCCCGCGTCGCCGGCCTTCGGTGATGGTCCACAGCGGCAGCAGGACTAGGTTCACGATTGTGTAGTCCTGGGCGGCGGAATCAGCGGCCCAGTTCGAGAAGAGCATCTTCGTATAGTTGATGTAGCTGGCCCGGTGCCCGTAGAGGTGGACGTAGCGCACGTTGAAGTACCACCCGAGGAGCAATGAACACACGCCGACGGAGTAGTAGATCCCTTCGAGCAGCGAGACCGGGCCGGCCTGCCCGCCCGAGAAGAGCCGGCGGTTGACCGCGAAGGCAGCCACCGTGCTCACTATGCCGAGAAACCCGTAGAACACCAGAGAAGTCGTCACTGTCCCCCGTTTCGTGCGCCGTGCGCGCACACCCTACGAGGACCGCCGCAGCATCGTCGTGGTCGTCAGAGGAGTTCGAGGAGCCTCTCGGGCGGTCGAGCGATGACGGCTCGGTCGCCTACGACGAAGATGGGCCGTTCCAACAAAATGGGGTGGCGGCTGATGGCCTCCAGGAGGGCATCACCTCCCTGATCGGCCAATCCCAATTCGGCATAGACGGGCTCACCCGTTCGCATCATCAGGCGGGGGTCGTCCATGTCGAGCAACCGCATGAGCCCTTTGAGCTCCGCCACGGTCGGGGGCTCGTCGAGATAGCGAATCGTGTCGGCCTGCACGCGGTGCTCCTCCAGGAGCGACAGCGCGGTGCGGCACTTCGAGCAGGCTGGATTGCTGTACAGCTGCGGTGGCACCACTGTCACCCTACGGTCACCACTCAGCCCGCTCCAGGTGGCACCGCCGCGGCGAGCCCCGCCCAGCTGAAGGTGAACGCCCGTACCGGCGCCCCGGCGACGGCCAGCGTCACCGCCATGGATGTGCCTCCCCTGTCGCCACTGTGGGTGTCGGCGGTCGTGGCGATGGCGGCACCCATGACCAGGTTGGGACCTGAGCCAAAATCGTCGAGGATGCCTTTCCGGTGCCCCCAGCAGCCGGCCGCTCCACGATGCAGGCAGTCGAGATTGCCGCTGTCGTAGCCGTCGTCGTACATCCACCCGTACACGGCGTCGAGCCCGTTCGATGATCCGCCGGCCCACTCCGCGTCGTCGAGGTCATAGGCCTGTCCGGGGTCGGGTGGGTCCTTGGCGAGGTCAGCTCCCTGCTGGGCGTTCCGGTCGAGCGCGCTCGTGAGGCCACCGAAGGCCGGCAGCCCGCGGTCCACCCTCTCGAGGTTGATGGCGACGAAGATCTGGTCGGGAATGCTCAACCGGGCGAAGTCCGTCGGCAGCACCATGGGGCGGATCCCCTCCAGCACGTGGGCGTGGTTGATGGCGTCCAACACGGCGCCGAGGCAGGCCTGGGAATTGTCGATCCCGCCGGCGTCGCAGACGCGCGTGTAGTCGGGCACTGGCGCCACGTTGCGACCCGGATCGCTGATCCCGGTGTCGGACTCCGAGGAGGGAATCGCTCGCAGCGGCCGGAGCCGCCCGGCCGACATGGCGGTCAGGGCCTGCTTCCAGGTGTAGGCGTAGTGCCCAGGGTGGGCGGAAGTGGCGAGGGTCGCCGCCAGCGAGGATCCGCCCTGGTCCTCGCTCGACGTGTCGCCCGTCGGGTCATAGGCGGCTCCCATGACGAGGTGCCGTGATCCGAACCGATTCAAGACGATCTTGCGATCGGCCCAGCAGCCTGAGGTCTTGGTCCCCGAGCACCCCGGCACTCCGCTGTCCGGGCCGTCGTTGTACAGCCATTCGAAGTCCGCATCGAGCCCGTTGTCGACATCCCCGATCCATTCGGTGGTCACCGAGCCATAGGCCCGGCCGGGTCGAGCGGGGAGGCGCGCCGAGTTGGCCCCCTTCTCGGCATCAGCATCGAGGGCGGTGGTCAGACCCGTGAACGGGGCCAGGCCGCGGTCCACCCGCTCGCGGTCGACCGTGACGAAGAGCTGTTCGGGAACAGTCAGACGCGGGAAGTCGGCCGGCAGCACCATGGGGCTCATGCCTTCCGCAGCTCTGGCCGTGTCGATCGCATCGAGGGTGATGCGCAGGCACAGGCTCGACGTGTCGACCCCGACCGGGGCGCAGGTCTCGGGATAGTCCGGGACGGGGGAGAGCGAATGCGCCGGCCCGGCGAGTCCACCCTCCGTGTTCCCCGCGGTCGAGCAGCCGGCCAGCAGGAGGGTCAGCACGAGGCCGGCGCCAGGCCACCACCGAACCCGTTGCGCCCGCGAGCGCGTCGGGTTGGGGGCACGCCACATCAGAAGACCAACGTAGCCAGGCGGGCCTCCATCCCGGCAGCGGGTCCGTCGCGCCGGTTACTCCGGCTGGCTCCCGGAGCTCCCGTAGCGGGGTGGGCGCTTCTGCAAGAAGGCCGCCACGGCCTCTTGCATGTCGTTGGTCATGGACGACAGGACCTGCGTCCGGTTCTCGAGGTCGATACCCGCCTGCAGGGAGCCGACCTCGAGCTGGGACCACATGACCTCCTTGGTCATCCGGACGCCCCACGGCGCGTTTGCCGCGATGAGGCCCGCTGTCTCGAGCGTGGCGCTCTCCAGCTCGTCGTCGGGCACCACGCGTAGGACGAGCCCGATGCGATCGGCTTCCCCGGCGTCAATGATGCGGCCCGTCAGCATCAGTTCCCAGGCCCGCGATGCGCCGATCAACCGCGGGAGCAGCCAGCTCACTCCGATGTCGCAGCCGGAGAGGCCGAGGCGCACGAAGGCCACGTTGAAGCGTGCCGATGCAGACGCGATGCGGATATCGCTGGCCAGAGCCAGGGCGAGGCCGCCGCCTGCCGCCGGACCGTTCACGGCGGCGATCACGGGCTGGGGCAGTGTGCGCAACCGGGGGACCAGTGCGGCGATGTCGGTCTGGGTGGCGAAGGTGGCTCCCACCCGGTCCAGGCCCTCCGATCCCGGCGCGGCGCCGTAGCCGGCGAGATCCAACCCGGCGCAGAAGCCCCGCCCGGCGCCGGTGAGGACAACGACCCGGCAGGAAGGGTCCACGGCGACGCCGGCGAGCACCTCGTGGAGCTCGGCGATCAACGTCGCATTCATGGCGTTCAACCGTTCGGGGCGGTCGAGGGTGATCCGGGTGACGCCCTGGTGCGGCTGGTCGATGTGCAGTGTGTCCACGATGTGATCCCTCCGCTGGCTCGCCCATATCCTGCAACACGCGGCACGGCTGCGCCCTCCGTACGGTGGCGTGCCGCGACGGGAGCAGAACATGGGGCTGCAGTACTCGAGTGTCGTCAACGCTCGCGTGGCCGAGGTCTTCGCCTGGCACGAGCGGCCGGGAGCGCTGACGCGACTCCTGCCGCCGTGGCAGCCCATCAAGGTCGCGCGGGAAGCGCCCTCCCTGGTCGATGGGCAAGCGGTCCTGCTGTTGCCCGGGCGCGTGCGCTGGGTCGCGCAGCACTCGGGTGACGACCCGCCGCATCGATTCGTTGACGACCTGGTCTCGCTGCCGTTGCACTGGCGCCACATCCACTCCTTCGAGGCGGTCGGCGAGACGGCAACCAGGGTCATCGACCGCGTCGACACGCCCGTCCCGGGTTCCTTCCTCCTGCAGACCTTCCGCTACCGGCACCGGCAACTGGCCGACGACCTGGCTGCGCACCAAGGGGCGGGCGGGCGGCTCCTGACAGTGGCCGTCACGGGTTCGTCGGGGCTGATCGGTTCGGCCCTCTGTGCCTATCTCTCCACCGGTGGGCACCGCGTCATCCGCTTGGTGCGCCGCGCGCCGCGTCATCCGCTGGAGAGGGCCTGGGATCCCGGGCGGCCTGACCCGAAGGCGCTCGAGGGTGTCGACGCGGTCGTCCATCTCGCCGGAGCGTCCATCGCCGGCCGCTTCACAAAGGCACACAAGCGACGTGTACGCGACAGCCGTGTGGGCCCCACGGCCGAGCTGGCCCGCGTCATGGCCGCCCTGCCCGATGGACCGCGCGTGCTTCTGTGCGCGTCGGCCGTCGGTTACTACGGGACGGACCGCGGGAACGAGGAGCTCACCGAGGAGAGCGGCCGCGGGTCTGGCTTCCTGGCGGAGCTCGTCGAGGATTGGGAGGCGGCGGCCGAACCAGCAGAAGCTGCGGGCGTGCGTGTCGTGCACGTGCGGACCGGCATTGTCCAGTCCGCCCGTGGGGCCAGCCTCAAGCTCCTGCGCCCTCTGTTCTCGGCTGGTCTCGGGGGACCACTCGCTCCCGGATCGCAGTGGCTCTCGTGGATCGATCTCGACGACCTGCTCGACGTCTTCGGGCAGGCCCTGGTGGACGACGCACTCGTCGGCCCGCTCAACGCGGTGGCGCCCACTCCCGTGACCAACCGCGACTATGCAAGAACCCTGGCCCGCGTCATGCGAAGGCCGGCACTTCTCCCGGTCCCGGCGCTCGGCCCGCAGCTGCTCCTGGGCGCCGAGGGGGCGCGCGAGATGGTGCAGGCGAGTCAGCGCGTCATGCCGGCCCGGTTGGCGGCGGCGGGGCACGCCTTCCGCCACCCTTCGCTCGAGGAGTGCTTACGGCACCAGCTCGGCCACGTCCATGCCGCACTCACGGGGGAGGAGGTCGGAAGCCCCTAGCCCCGTGGGCGGCGAAGGCCTGGTCCGACGAGAGGGCCCGTGCTGCCGCGGGCATCCCGACTGTCATCTCTCTTAGTGTTCGTAGGATGATCACCGGTCTCCACACGCTTGTCCACGCGCACGATGCCGACGCGGCGCGAGCATTCTTCCGCGATGTCCTCGGCTGGCCGCACGTCGATGCGCACGACGGGTGGCTCATCTTCGGAACTGGGCCGTCGGAACTCGGTGTCCATCCGACCGAGGGTGGAACCGAGCACCACGAGATCTCGCTTGTGTGCGATGACATTGAGCAGACGGTGGCGGAGCTGGGGGCCAAAGGAGCCGAGTTCGCCGGCAGCATCGAAAACCGCGGCTTTGGTCGCACCATCGCCCTCGATGTCCCCGGCGGTGGTCAGATGATGCTCTACCAGCCCCGACACCCGACCGCGTTCGAACTTTGAGGGCCCCCTGTCGTCGGCGTCAACGTTGAGCTCAAGCTCAGTCCACTCGTTTGGCGGCAACACCGAGAGTGAGCCAGCACCAGGGTTTGGGGCCCCGGCTGTAACGCTGCTCGTTTCGCTCCATGACGAACCCGGCTCGCTCGACCAATGTGGTCGGGTCCCGGGTGAGGTGACACCCGTCGGCCAGCCGGCGCTGTAGCGGCTCGATGCGGTGCTGCCATTTGGCGACACCTGGTTCGGGAGAGAGTCCGTGCTCCACGAAGTGAACTGTGCCCCCTGGTCGCAGGACTCGTCGCAGTTCGGTCAGCGCCTGCTCGGGGTTCGGCACTGTGCACAAAGTGAACGTGAAGAGCGCAGCATCACACGATGCGTCATCGAGTGGGATGTCCTGTCCATCGAGACCGATGTGCTCAACGGGTACCGGGGACGCTGCGATCCGTCGCTCGGCCATTCGGCGGGCCAACGATGCCGGTTCCACGGCAAGGATCACCTGCACGTCCGGAGGGTAGTGGGGGACATTGAGACCAGACCCGAACCCGATTTCGACAACACGACCGCGCAACCCGCCGGCTGCCTGGGCACGCCAGCGGTCGAATCCGGCTGAACCACACGCCAGGTCCACCATGCGGGGGACCACCTGCTCGCGGTAGAAGCCCATCGTCGCACGTTATCGGTCGGTCTCCCAGGTGAGGAAGAATCCATCCATGGACATTCACGGAAGCGCACTGGTTACAGGGGCGAGCCGCGGGATCGGCCGGGCCATCGCCCTCGAATTGGCCCACCGCGGATTCGACACGGTCGCCACCATGCGGGATCCCCGCGGGGGTGCCACCATGGCAACAGAGACAGACGGACGACTTCAGGTGCGCCGGCTCGACGTCACCGACCCCTCGACATTCGACCTGCCGTCGGATCTGCGGGTGCTCGTCAACAACGCGGGTATCGACACCGATTACCTCCCGGTGGAGCACGCCAACATGGAGGACTGGCGCCGGATGTTCGAGACCAACGTCTTCGGCGTCGTCGCGCTCACCTCGGCAGCCATCCCGACCCTCCGAGCGAACCAGCCGTCTGTGGTGTGCACCGTCACCTCGTCATCCATCATCGCTTCTGTGCCCTTCTTCTCCGCTTATCGAGCATCCAAGGCGGCCGCGTCCGCGTTCGGCGACAGCTTGCGGGTCGAGGTGGCGCCCTTCGGGATCCGGGTGGTCGAGATCCTCCCGGGACCCATCGACACCGACATGTTCCGTTTGAGCACGGGTGAGCAGGGAGCGGCCCGTTTCGCCGACTACCGCCCCCTGGCCGACGTGGCGGCATCGCTACGGCGCGAACATGCCGACCCCCGCGTGGTCGATCCAGCGCAGGCGGCATCGACCATCGTCGACGCGATCCTCGATACCAGCGGGCCGATGCGGTACGGCTGCGACCCCGTGTCCCTGGAGCTGCTCGATCTCTGGCGCCAATGTGATGACGAGACGGTCTTCACCATGACGGGGCAGTCTCTCCTCGATCAGTCCCAGTAATCGGGCGGCGGCCCTGCAGCAGGACACCACTCCTGGCACGCTACGTTCCGCTCTCAGAGAAAGGTCTTCGTGGATTTCGCCGTTGTCGTGGCCGTCTTTCCCATCATCTTCATCGGCGAGCTCCCGGACAAGACGATGTTCGCGTCCCTGGTCATGTCGACGCGGGGCCGTCCGGGCATTGTCTGGCTCGGCGCCGCCGCCGCCTTCGCCGTGCATGTCGTCATTGCGGTCACCATCGGAGTCGCCCTCTTCCACCTCCTGCCCCATCAGGTACTCGATGCCGTGGTTGCAGGCATGTTCCTCGTGGGCGCCGCGCTTGCCCTCCGTGAGGCCATCAAGGAGCGCCAGGAAGAGGAGCTGGTGGAGAAGGAGGTGGCGTCGCACCGTCGCATCGCGGCCACCGCGTTCCTCGTGATCTTCCTCGCTGAGTGGGGCGACCTCACGCAGATCCTCACGGCCAACCTGGCCGCCCACTACCACAACCCTCTCTCCGTGGGCGTGGGCGCCGTCCTCGCCCTCTGGGCGGTGGCCGGGCTCGCCGTGGTCAGCGGTCAGAGTTTGCTTCGGTTGATCAACATCGCAACGATCCGGGTCGTCACCGCCGTCGTCCTGGTCGGCCTGGCCGGATGGGCCGCCTGGAGCGCGGCGCAGTGACGCGGGAGGGGATCAGACCCCGGGAAAGTCCCGCAGTGCTTCGGCCAGCTCACGACGGTGGGAGATCCCGAGCTTCTGATAGGCACGGTGGAGGCGGTTCTCCACCGTGCGCACCGAAAGATGCATCAACTCGGCGATCAGCCGACCGGCGCCGAGAATCGGTATCCGATACCCCGGATGGTGGTGATCCAGCGCGGATTCTCCGGGTCGGTCTCGATTTTCAGGCGGACACGGCGGATGTGTTCGGTCACCGTGGAACGCCCCTGCCACCGACCATTGGATCCCCAGACCCGCTCGAGCAAGTCTTCGCGTGAGAACACCCGCCCCGGTGCGGACGCGAGGAAGGCGAGGAGGTCGAATTCCTTGCGGGTCATGACCACCTCGACGTCGCCCACCGTCACCTTGCGGGTGCCCTGGTCGATGACGAGGTCGCCGTGGTCGAGCGTCGTCGTGGGTGTGCCACCGCCGCGCCGCAGGACCGCTCGCATCCGGGCCTCGAGCTCGGCGAAGGAGTAGGGCTTTGCGAGCACGTCGTCGGCGCCGAGGTTCAGCAGGGCCACTCGATCACGTTCAGAGGACCGGCCGGAGCAGACGATGACCGGGACCGAGCTGCGGCGACGGATGGAGGTCAGCACATCCGCCGTGCCGCCACCGATGTCGAAGTCGAGGATGACCAGATCGCTCGGGTGGGCGAACACCGCCTCCAGCGACTCGTCCACGCTGGCCGCCTCTGCAACCGCATACCCGGAGCGTTTCAGATAGTGCTGCAGCGCCCGGCGGGTGTTGTTGTCGTCCTCCGCCACGAGGATCGTCTTGTCGGTGACGACATCGCCCACGGGAGTGAAGACCGTCGTGGGATTGGAGTCGGCGGCACGAAAGCTTCCCCCGTAGGGCGCACCCTGTTCCGAGATGTCCATCGGAGAGGTCACGCGACACCACCTTGCGCCGAGCCTGAAACAACCCTGCGAATGCCCCGACGTCGAGCGAGCGCCTTCGGCGAGCCCCCCATGTCCATTGCCCCTCTCGTTCTTCCCGCACCCCGTGCAGAACAGTTCATCGTGCGCCCGGACCGACGCAGAGTTCGCGTCACTACCGCCTGGTACCGAGCTGCGTTCTCAGTGTCGGCAGAAGCTGGAGTCGACTCCATAGGACTTTTGGACCAAAAATTGGGTGTCCGTAGTGCAAGCGCGATGGGGCGCATTTCCGGTCGCCAAACCTCTCCGGCTCGTGCGCCTTCTCAAGCGTCGTCGGGCAGGGTGAACCGATAGCCGACGCCACGAACGGTGGTGATCCAGCGAGGCGAATCCGGGTCGGGCTCTATCTTGAGACGAACCCGACGGACGTGCTCGGTCACGGTGGAGCGGCCTTGCCATTCTTCGGTCGAACCCCAGACCCGCTCCAGCAGATCCTCGCGGGAGAAGACCTGGCCCGGCGACGCCGCCAGGAATGCGAGCAGGTCGAATTCCTTGCGCGTCATCGGGACGGACTTGTCGCGCACGGAAACTGTTCGAGTGTCACGATCCACCACGAGCTCTCCGAGGTGAAGGCACGTGGCCGCCGGCTCGTCGTTGCCGCGGCGCAAGACGGCCCTGACCCTGGCCTCGAGTTCCGCGAAGGAGAACGGCTTGACGACGAAGTCGTCAGCGCCCAGGTTGAGGGTACGGATCCTGTCGTCCTCTGAATCCCGTCCGGAGCAGACGATGACGGGCACGGCGCTGTGACGGCGGATCTTGGCGAGCACGTCCGTGCCGTCAAAGCCGGGAAGTCCCAGGTCAAGGATGACAAGGCTGGCTGAGTGCTGGAAGACGGCCCGCAGTGTGGAAGGCCCGTCCGCGGCCTCCGTGACCCGGTATCCGCTGCGCTCGAAATACTGGAGCAGCGCGCTGCGGCAGCTGTGATCGTCCTCGGCCACGAGGATTGTCCGTTCTCCCTGCTCGGCCGCGCCGGGCGAAGTCAGGGGGTTCGTGCCGGTCGGATCGAGTGGCCTGAGATCTCGGTGGTGCGTCGGGACGCGTGTCGCTACTCCGACGGGCGGATTCATTCGCCGGTCCTCTCCTGCAGTAGGGGTGTGTGACCCATGCTGTGATTGTCGGCCGCGCCTTCTCCAACCTTGAGAAATCGATTGGCCCCTCGAATCAGACCGCGGACGCATCCGCATCCGTTGGGCCGTGCGGCGCTCGGGGTCGCCAGAATTCACAGGAAGAGTCCAGCCGCGTCATCGTCTTTCCCGCGCCGAGAAGTGTTGCCTCGGCATGCAGAAGTGCGAAGTGCGATGCATCCGGGATGACGGATCGGATGCGGGCGATTCGCGGTGCGGGCCGGGGGGCTCGAATCGTTGCGCAACGGTTGCGGGAGCTCTGCAACCGTTCAACAACGTTCACGCAACCACCCTGCAAGAGGGCTATCTATTAGAGTGGTTGCTACTCCTGAATACATGAAATGCACATGATCAAATGATGTCTGCAGGAGAGAAGTCGCACCAGTCGGATGGTGCAAATGACAGAGGGGGAAACAACGTGGGATCGACAGCAAGTCCGTTTTCCACGGCGCAGGAGTCGGCAGAGGCGGGTATCGAAAGTCTGTGGTCTGAGTTCAAGCGGACCGGTGAACAGTCACTTCGCAACCAGCTGATCATCTTCTACTCGCCGTTCGTCAAGTACATCGCAGGCCGCGTCTTGGCCGGGCTGCCTCGGCACTTCGACGAGGAAGATCTCGTCAGCTACGGCATCATCGGGCTCATCGACGCGATCGAGCGGTTTGAGCTCGACCGCAATCTGCGCTTCGAGACGTACGCCATTCCGCGCATCAAAGGGGCGATCATCGACGAATTGCGATCGATCGACTGGGTTCCCCGGTCCGTGCGCACCAAGGCCCGGGCGGTCGAACAAGCGTTTACCCACCTGGAGGGAACCCTACGGCGCACGCCCAACGAGGCCGAGGTCGCTGCCGAGCTGGAGATGTCCGTCGGCGACTTCCACAAGGCGCTGCGCAAGATCTCGACCGTCGGCATGATGGCGCTCGACGAGGTACTGCGAGGCGGTGACCGCTCGGAGCGCTCCACGCTGGGTGAGACCTTGCCGGACGGGTCATGGGGCCCGGTCGACACCTTCGAAGCAAAGGAATCCAAAGAGGCACTCGTCTTGGCCGTGGACGGCATGCCGGAGCGAGAGCGGACCGTGCTGATGATGTACTACTACGACGGTTTGACACTGACGGAGATCGGCCAGGTGCTCGGCGTGACCGAGAGCAGAGTGTGCCAGATTCACACGAAGGCGCTCCGCCAGCTCCGTTCCAAGCTGGCCGACCGGCCGGAGACTGCTCGACTGAACCCGGCCACGGCCGGAACGGGTCCAGCACCTCGACGTACCGGTACCCGCGAGCGCGCGGTCCGAGCTCGCCTGCAGCTGCTGGCCAGCTAGTCGCACCCCTCCACATCCGTCCGGCGACCACCGGTCGCCGGACGGATGGATGTGCAGAGTCGGCTGGTCGCCGAAGCCCCTGAAGGCCGATACGGTACGGGCGTCCGACCACGAGCGAGCCCAAGGGGGCGCGTGATGCCTTTGCACAAGAGGGAAAACCTCCGGGACCAATTGATCGATTCGGTCTACGCCGATAAAGCTCTGAAGGCGCCGCTGCCGTCGACGCACTGTCCGAGTGACGAAATGCGGCCGGAAGACGTGATGCGGGCGATCTCCGACGAGCTCCTCCTCGACGGCAACGCGCGGCAGAACCTCGCCACGTTCTGCCAGACCTGGGAGGAGCCGGAGGTCCATCAGCTGATGGACCTCTGCATCGACAAGAACCTCATCGACAAGGACGAGTACCCCCAGACAGCCGAGCTGGAACGGCGCTGTGTCCGCATGCTGGCCGGCCTGTGGAACGCGCCCGATGGCGGCGAACCCGTCGGCTGCTCGGCCATCGGCTCGTCCGAGGCCTGCATGCTGGGCGGTATGGCAGCCAAGTGGCGCTGGCGGGCCAAGCGCCGGGCCGCCGGCAAGCCGACCGATTCGCCCAACATGGTGTGCGGGCCCGTGCAGGTGGTCTGGCACAAGTTCGCCCGCTACTGGGACATCGAGATGCGCGAGATCCCCATGTCCCCGGGGCGCTATTGCATGGATGTGGAGCAGATGCTCGAGCGCGTCGACGAGAACACCATCATGGTGGTGCCCACCTTCGGCGTGACCTACACGGGTGCCTACGAACCGGTGCTCGAGCTCTCCCAAGCCCTCGACAAGCTCCAGGAGGACACCGGTCTCGACGTCGACATACACGTCGACGGCGCCAGCGGGGCGTTCCTCGCCCCCTTCTGTGCGCCGGACATCCTGTGGGACTTCCGGGTCCCCCGCGTGAAGTCGATCAGCACCTCCGGGCACAAGTTCGGTTTGGCGCCGCTGGGTGTGGGCTGGGTGCTGTGGCGGGACGCGGCGGACCTGCCCGACGACCTGATCTTCCATGTCACCTACCTCGGTGGCGACATGCCGGTGTTCCAGATCAACTTCTCGCGCCCCGCCGGCCAGATCGTGGCGCAGTACTACAACTTCGTGCGGCTCGGCCGTGAGGGCTACCGCAACGTGCACGAGGCCTGTTACAGCACCGGCAAGTTCCTGGCCGAAGAGGTGGTCAAGCTGGGCCCGTTCGAGCTGCTGTGCGACTCCAACGCCCTGACGGGCATCCCTACGGTGACCTGGCGCATCAAGGAGGGCGAGGACCCGGGCTACACGCTCTACGACGTGGCCGACCGTCTGCGCGCCCGGGGCTGGCAGGTGCCGGCCTACCCGTTGACCGGTTCCGTCTCCGACATCTCGGTGCAGCGGATCCTGGTACGCCAAGGCGTCAGCCGGGACCTGGCCGGTCTCCTGCTCGACGACATGAAGCAGTCCATCGCCCACTTCGACCGCCACCCGGTGACGGTGCCGATGACCAAAGAGGAGTCAGGCGGCTTCAGCCACCTGTAGGAGTCGAGCCGCCGACCGGGAGTGGCGGCCGGAGCGACCAGTCGACGCGTAGCGCGCGGTGCCTGAGGAAGCGGGGCTTGCCCACCACCGCCGGACGGTCGGTCGTCCAGGGCGCCGGGGAGGCCAAGGTGACCCCCGCCAAGGCACGGAGCGCGGGATCGTAGGCGGATCGGATCCAGGCGAACCGGCGCCACGCCTCCTCCTCCCGGCCCGGCTCGACGACGAGGATCCCCGACAGGGTCGCCATGGCGGCGTCGTACTCGGCCCGGCTGACGCTCGTCGCCGGGGCGGGCTCGCCGGAGTTGGCCATGAGGGCCGGAAGCCTCGTCGGCGGCGGCAGGGGGATGTTGACGGCCCGGGCGATGCGGACGATCAGGGGGAGGCCGTAGACGAGGACGGTCAACGGTCCCTTCTGGACGTCGGCAAAGACCGCGCCGACGTCGAGGTCAGAGGCTGCGAAGACCAGCGCGGAGGCGTCGAGCACCGTCCCCACGGTGGCCACCCACGATTGCTCAGCGTCGGACTCGGGGAAGTAGCTGAGGATGGGAAACGCGGTGTGCGTCTGCTCGAGATCGAGCATCCAATCGGCCGAGTTCCGCCAGAGCTCGGGGCTGTCGAGGCTGCCCAATCGCTGCATGCTCTGGAGGAACTCCGTTGCGCTGGGCGGCGAGCCGGCGATAGGGCGGAGGCGGTTGGTGCCCTTCTCGCGGTCGTTGTAGGCGGAGTAGATGGTGGGCAGGTAGCTGATGAGGAGGGCGACGAGGCCCAGTCCGATGGTCGCCTCCACGAAGGCGATCCAGATCCGGCCGGCCCCGTTGGGCTCGGCGAAACCCATGGTGGTGACCGAGGACACGCTGATCTCGAAGGCCCGGGACCAGCTGAGGTCGTTCGAGCCCCAGTAGATGCCGGTGAACGCCAGCATCATCAGGATCATCCAGGCCAGCGGGAGGCTGACGAGGGCGACCGGCGCGTACAGGCTCCGCAACGACATGGCCAGCCGACCGTTCTGCCGCTGGTGGACGAGGAGCCGGTGGACCAGCGCGAAGACGAACTGCGACAAGCGCGGAAAGCCCTGCCGGGGCAGGACGACGGTCTTGAGCGCCGAACCCAGGACGGCGAGCGCCACCACGGCGCCGACGATCACGGCAAGCGAGTGGGCGACGATCATGGTGTGCGGGCCGAGAAGGGCGAGCGACGGATCAGGAGATTTCCTGCGCGGCCTCCTGCACCGCCTTGTCGACGTCCTTCTTGTCGACCTGGAGCTCCTTGGCCACCTTCTTCTGGGCCTTGAGCGTCGCCTTCTCGATGGCGTCCTCAATCGTCGTCTCGCCTACGATCACCAGCGCCGCCTCGCCGGCGTCGATCGCCTCGCCGAATTCCTTGACGTCGGTCCGGGACATCCCCTTCCACAGGTGCCCGCTCACGCCACCGATCGCGGCCCCCACGATGGCCGATCCGATGATGGACGGCGGGAACAGGATGCCGACCAGGGCGCCCGCGGCCGCGCCACCCCAGGCGCCGTGCCGGGTGGTCGTCTCGTCCTTGTTGACGTGGATCTTCCCATTGTCGTCTTTGGTGACGACGGCGGCGTCGTAGGTGCCAACGGCTCCGGCGGCGTGGAGGTCCTTGACGACGTCGTAGTCGGCACGGGCGTCGACCTCGCTGGCATAGGTCCCGATGTAGATGAAGACGCCATCAGACTTCGACACGGCAACGCTCCTTTCCGGTGCCCAGCGGCGGGCCCCGTGCTCCGGTCTCCCCGGAGCGGTATCCCCGAGGGTAGGCCGGAGCGGCGCGGCCTGCGAGAACTCCGAGGGCGGCGTGCCTTCCGGTCTGTCTGGCATGATCGCTACCGGTGCCTCTCCCCCCGGCCATCGAGATTGCGCGGCAGGCCACACTGCGCCCCATGACCGACATCGCCGCACAGATGGGCATCGAGCCCGGGCTTCTCGAGCCGTATGGCAACGATGTCGCCAAGATCAGCCTTGACGCCGTGGAAGCCCTGGCTGATCGGCCGCGGGCCCGCTACGTCGTGGTCACGGCTGTGACCCCCACGCCGCTCGGGGAGGGCAAGACCACCACGACGGTCGGACTCGGGCAGGCCCTGGCCTGCATCGGAAGGCAGGCGACCATCGCCATCCGGCAACCCTCCATGGGCCCGACCTTCGGGATCAAGGGCGGCGCGGCGGGTGGCGGCTACAGCCAGGTGGTGCCGTTCGAGAGCCTGAACCTGCACCTGACGGGGGACCTGCACGCGGTGACGGCGGCCAACAACCTTCTGGCCGCCATGGTCGACAACCACATCTACCACGGGAACACGCATGGGCTCGATCCGCATGATGTGACGTGGAAACGGGTGCTCGATGTCAACGACCGCTCCCTCCGGCGCATCGTCAGCGGGCTCGGGGCGAGGCAGGACGGCACACCGCGCCAGACCGGATTCGACATCACCCCGGCCTCCGAGGTGATGGCCGTGCTCGCGCTCTCGACATCGTTGCGGGACATGCGCCAGCGCATGGGCCGGATTGTGGTGGGCTACACCTCGGCCGGCGAGCCGGTCACCGCAGAGCAGATCAAGGCGGCCGGCGCCATGACGGTGATCATGCGCGACGCCATCAAGCCCAACCTGCTCCAGACGCTCGAGAACACTCCCGCACTCGTCCACGCCGGTCCCTTCGGCAACATCGCCCACGGCAATTCGTCGGTGGTCGCCGACCTGATCGGGATCCATGCCGGGGAGTTCCTCGTCACCGAGGCTGGGTTCGGCGCCGACATGGGCGCTGAGCGCTTCTTCAACATCAAGTGCCGGACGTCGGGCCTCGTCCCCGATGCCGCCGTCGTGGTGACCACGGTCAGGGCGATGAAGCTGCATTCGGGACGCCACCACGTCGTGGCCGGGCGCCCGTTGCCGCCAGCAATGCTGGAGGAGAACCCCGAGGAGGTGCAGCTCGGCGCGGCCAATCTCCTGGCCCACCTTGCCATCGTGCGGCGTCACGGCGTGACGCCCGTCGTCGCCATCAACGCCATGGCGGGTGACTTCCCGTCGGAGCACGCTGCCATCCGCGAGATCGCTGCATCGGCCGGGGCGCGGGCTGCGGTGTGCACGCACTTCGAGAAGGGCGGAAAGGGTGCGGTCGAGCTGGCCGAGGCAGTCGTCGAGGCCACCGCGGAGCCAGGGGAGTTCCACATGCTCTACGACGACGAGGCGACGTTGCGGCAGAAGATCGAGAGGGTGGCGACCGAGATCTACGGGGCCGACGGGGTGGACTACCTACCGGCGGCGGCCAGCCAGCTCGACGTGTACGAGCGGGCCGGGTTCGGCTCGTTCCCGGTCTGCATCGCCAAGACCCACCTCTCCATCTCCTCGGATCCCACGCTCCGGGGTGCCCCCAGGGGGTGGCGCCTGCCCGTCCGCGAGGCCAGGGCCAACGTGGGCGCCGGGTTCGTGTATCTCGTCAGTGGCGACATGCGCACCATGCCTGGGCTTTCGAGCAGCCCGGCCGCGGAGCGGATCGACATCGACGAGAACGGCAACGTGGTCGGCCTCTACTAAGCGCCCCTCTGAGCCATGGGCTGCCTCCTCGCACTTCTCGCAGCAATTTCGCCACGCTTGGTCATCTTCCTGCTCTGGATCTTCTCTGACCGCCTCACCATCGCCATGCGTTCCGGCTGGGAGGGCATCATCGGTTTCCTCCTGTTGCCCTACACCACGCTCTTCTATGCCCTCGTCTACGCACCGGGGAAAGGCGTGGACTCGTTCGGCTGGTTCATCGTGGCCTTCGGCGTGCTGCTCGACATCTCCTCGCACCTGTTCGGCTCGCGGGCGCGCCGGCGCCGGGGGCGTCGGGCGGCGAAGGCCTAAGCGAAGCGGAGCCGCAGGTCCGGCTCGGGCCCGAAAGAAGGCGCGCTGGCGCCGGTGGCCGCGAGCTTGTGCCAGCCGGCGACACCGATCATGGCGGCGTTGTCGGTGGCCATGGCGTGGGGTGGGATGAGCAGCCGGGTGCCGAACTCGTCGGCCAACACCTGGGCGCGGGCTCGCAGGATGGGGCTGGCCGCCACGCCGCCGACAATGGCCACTGCGGGGTCACCGAACTCCTGGAGCGCGCGGCGGAGCTTTGCGATCAGCACGTCCATGCAGGCGGCCACGAACGAGGCGGCCACCTCGGTCTCGGAGAAGCCCGGGTCGGCCCGCACGTGGTTCACCACGGCGGTCTTCAGCCCCGAGAACGAGAACGCGTAGCCCTCGGCCAGCATCGGCCGCGGGAAGCCGAGCACGTCCTCACCCGTGGCGGCGAGCCGGTCGAGCACCGGTCCACCCGGATACCCGAGGCCCAGAAAGCGGGCGACCTTGTCGTAGGCCTCGCCGATGGAGTCGTCGACCGTCTCGCCGAGCAGCTCGTAACGCCCCGGCTCGGTGCAGCGGGTGAGCATGCAGTGGCCGCCCGACACCAGCAGCGCGATCTGAGGGAACGGCACCTCGGGGTCAGCCAGGTAGACGCTGGCCAGGTGGCCCTCCAGGTGGTTGACGCCCACCACGGGGATCCCCCATCCCAGCGCCAGGGCCTTGGCCGTGGCGATGCCGACCAGCAGCGCACCGACAAGACCCGGCCCGGATGTGACGGCGACGGCGGTCAGGTCCTTTCCGGAGACGCCCGCCTCCTCGAGCGCTCGCGCGACGATCGGCGTCACCGTTTCGAGGTGGGCGCGGCTGGCCAGCTCCGGCACCACCCCGCCGAAGGCGGCATGCAGGTCGATCTGGCTCGCGACGACGGACGAGCGCACCGAGAGTGCGTCATCGACAACCGCCGCCGCCGTCTCGTCACACGACGTCTCGATGGCCAGCAGGGTTCGGCTCATCCGACCTCACCGACGGCGTCGGCGATGGCGGCCCGCGGGATTGCGCCCTCGCGCTCCACGGACGGTTCCTCTCCGTTGACGTTCACCAACGTCGAGGGGACGTCGTGCAACTCTCCGCCATCGACGACCAGATCGACGGAGGTGCCGAGACCGACCGTCACGTCGTGGGCCGTGCGTGGCGTGGGCGCGCCGTGGGGGTTGGCACTGGTCACGACGAGCACGCCGGTCTGCTCGAGGAGCGCGCGCAGGAAGTCGTGGTCGGGAATTCGCACGGCCACCTCGGCGCGCCCTACCAGCCACGCCGGCCGGTCCAGTCGCCCTTCGAATCCGAAGGCCAGGGTCAGAGGTCCCGGCCACCAGCGTCGGGCGAGCGCCTCGGCTGCGGGCGTGAAGGCCACGCCCAGCTCGCGCACCTGCGCCACGGAGGCGGCCAGGACCGGAAGGTGCATACCCTCAGGTCGGCCCTTCAGGCGGTAGACGGCGCGCACGGCGTCGGCCTCGTCCGGCCGTGCCGCCAGTCCGTAGACCGTGTCCGTCGGCACCACGGCGACGCCGCCCCGCAGCAACCACTCCGCGGCCACGCGTTCGCCCTCGCCGTTCGCGCGCACGACGTTCATCGGATTGGTCACCTCCCGTGCGCCGGCGTGGTCGGGGAGACCCGTCAGAGCCGGAGAGGGCGGACGGCGGCACCGACGAGCGTCGGATTCGATTGCCAGTCCACACCGGGTACATCGACGTAGAGCTCGATCTCGTTGCCGTCGGGGTCGAGAATGTAGATGCTGTGGGTGACGGTGTGGTCGGCAGAGCCAACCACCGTGGCGCCCGCGGCCTGGACTGTGGCCAGCGCGGCCCGGAGATCGTCGTCGGTTTCGCCGACATTCAGCCCGAAGTGGTACAGCCCGACGCGCCGCCCGGCCGGGATCGGCGTGGCGTCGGGACCGACTTCGATGAGGAGCAGCTCGTGATGGGTGCGACCCGAGGAGAACCCGGCGGCGCCGACGGGGGCCTCACCGGGACCGGGCAAGACCTGTCGCCAGCCCAGCACGTCGCGGTAGAAGTCCACGGAGCGCCCCAGGTCACGCACGTACAGCACCAGGTGACCGAGCTCGCGAACCGTCATGCACTCACGCTACCGGTCGTCTCGGCCTCGGCCTCCGCCTCGACCGACGCCGCGGAGCGGATCCAATTGGCCGTTGGCGGCATGCCGGGCCCGAGATGGATCGGGACGTCGAAGGGTTGGGACTCGAGCCCGGCGGCCTCCATCAGCTCGGTCAGCGCGTGCGGGATGGCCGCGGCCACGTCCCACAGGCGAGGGACGGCCCGAGCGTCGGAAGCCAGCCCCCAATAGAGGACGCCCATGTTGCTCATGATGGTGATGTTGAGGCCCATCCCGTCCATCACCGGGCCGAGGGGGAACATCCCGAGCATCCGGCTGCCGCCCAGGTAGAGCGGGACGTCAGGGCCCGGAACGTTCGAGATGACCAGGTTGGCCACGGGCCGGTGCCGGTCGGCGAGCTTCATCCCGGTATAGAGCCTGGCGGCCGCGGCGAAGACGTTCGGCGTCGCGTGCTCGGCCCAGTTCTGCAATGTGGTCGCGCCGAGCGCTTGATGCTCCTCCTTGGCACCCTTGGTGCCTTCGTGGATGAACAGCAGGCGCTCCAGAGGGTCCTCAATGTGGCAGGGCAGCTGCACGAACATCGCCGAGACCTTGTTGGAGCCCTTCAACTCGGCGACGTCGGGGGTGACCGACACAGGGACCACCGACACGAGTGGGATGTCCGGGAGCTCGTCGCCGGCCAGCAGGTAGGTGCGCAGGGCACCCGTGCACATGGCCAGGACCACGTCGTTGACCGTCGTACCCATTTTGTTCTTCAGCGCCTTGGCGTCGGCCAGGCTGGCGGCGGCGAACGCGACCCGGCGGCGGGCGTGCACGGCGACATTGATGGAGGTCCGCGGCGCGGTCAACGGCAGGGCGGCTTTGGCCGTGAGGCCCTGGCGGATCCGGCGCACGTCGAAGATGTTCCTGGTGGTGCGGCACACGACGCGCCCGAGGTCGAACGGTGCCACCAAGCCCGCCACCATCGCCTGCGAGACCAATTCCAAGCCGGAGGGGATGCGGGAGTCGAGCTGACGCGCCTTCTGCGCCGGCGGCTCTGGAGGGCTGGGCTCGAGGTCGAAGAGGACACCGAGCAGTTCGGCCCCCGAGACGCCGTCGATCGTGCTGTGGTGCATCTTGATCACGAGCGCGATCTTCCCGTCCTCCAGCCCCTCGACGATCCACATCTCCCAGAGCGGGCGGTCGCGGTGGAGCTGGCGGCTGATCACGTCGGCGGCGAAGTCAGCCAGCTCGCGCATGCCTCCCGGAGACGGGAGCGCGGCGCGGCGCAAGTGGTTGTCGATGTCGAACTCGGGGTCGTCCACCCAGATGGGGAAGCCGAGGCGCATCGGCACTTCCACCAACCGGCGCTGGAAGACCGGCGTCAGCGGGATGCGGTCGTTGATCAGCTGGCGGATCCGCCGGAACGAGTACCCGTCCGGCACCGTCGACGGGTCGAAGACGGCGGCCATGGCCACGTGCATGTGGAGGGTCGGGGTCTCCATGTAGAGGAAACTCGCATCGAGCCCGGTCAGCCGTTCGGGGGTCATCGACTCTCCTTGGTCATCGTGGTGACGTGCATAACCTCGCGCCTTCACCAAGCCAGGGCAAACGGGGTGGAGCCTCTTCGACCAGGGAGACCTGCGGAGAACGGCCTGTTCAGGCGAAGATGGTGGTGTGCCGTACGCCTTTTTGATCGTGGCCCTCGTCGGAGCTGTGGCCGTGGCGCTCGCCTACCGCCCGATCCGCCGGGAGCCCTTCACGGTCCTCGATTTCACCTGCGGCTGGATTGCCGGCGAGCTCGCCTTCCAGAACATCCTCTGGCAGATGGCGGCCACCGCCCTCTTCATCTGGTTCGGGGCGCTCTCGAACTGGGCGGGCTGGCTGGGGCTGGCCCTGGCCGTGGCGGAGTGGGTGGGCCTGATCGGGCTCGGTGTCTCCGGGCGGCGGGCCGGCGGTGTCACCGCGGCCGCACTGGAGGAGGTACGTGCCCCGGCGTTCCCCGTGCCCGTCACGCCGACAGCGCCGACCTGGGGCCGCTGGTGGCGGGTGACCCGTGCCATCCCCTTCCGGTCGCGGGCGGTGCGCGTGAGCCGCAACATCGACTACTGGGGGGACGGCGACCGGCGCCATCGCCTCGACGTCTACCAGTCCCGCCTGGCCCCTCCCGGGCAGGCACCGGTGATGGTGTACATCCACGGGGGCGCCTGGATGATCGGCGAGAAGCGCGAGCAGGGCAAGCCGATGATGTACGAGCTGGTCGCCCGGGGCTGGGTTTGCGTGGCCATCAATTACCGGCTCAGCCCCAAGGCCACGTGGCCCGACCACATCGTCGACGCCAAGCGGGCGGTGGCCTGGGTCAAGGAGCACATCGACGAGTACGGGGGCGACCCGTCCTTCGTGGCCGTCAGCGGTGGATCGGCCGGAGGTCACCTGTGCGCGCTCCTCGCCTTGAGCGCCGGCGATCCCGCCTTCCAACCCGGGTTCGAGGAAGCCGACTCGTCGGTGCAGGCCTGTGTCCCCTTCTATGGCGTGATGGACCTGACCAGCTCGCCCGACGGCTCGGCCATCTTCGGCCCGGGCCTGATGAAAATGCTCGAGAAGAAGGTCATGAAGACGAAGGAGTCGCAGCACCCCGAGCTCTTCCGGGACGCCTCGCCGACGTACCGGGTCCGGGCCGAAGCGCCTCCGTTCTTCGTGCTCCACGGCGTCAACGACACGCTGGTACCAGTGGAGTCGGCCCGGGTGTTCGTGGAGCGGCTGCGGTCCGTGTCCCTCGCGCCGGTTGCCTACGCGGAGTTGCCCCTGGCCCAGCATGCTTTTGACGTCCTGGCGTCCCTGCGCTGCCGGGCGACCACCTCGGCCGTTGCGGATTTCCTGGAAGCTGCGCTGGCCGCCGCCGGAACGGCCGATGTGCCGTCCTCGCTTCCGACTTCACCACCGACGTCTTCAACCTGAAGAACACGCACCCCGGGAGACGGCGAGGCGGCCCAGTCCGCCTACCTCTGACGCGTGGTCAGGTCTCGGCGGCCAGCACCACGTGCACCGACAGCGCGTCGCCCGCGGTCACCACCAGCTCGTCCACGCCTCCGGCGTCGACGATGTCGCCCCGGGCTGCCTCCACCGCAGCGAGCGTCCCGGGCGGACCGGCGACCGTGAGCAGGGTAACCCGCGCCCGCATGGAGCGCTTGTTGGCCGTCTTCTCTCGTCGAACCGCGCCGAGCACCTCGGACGCCACCGCCAGCACGGACTTGTCGGCACCGGTGTGCGACCCGACGTCGGTGGCCTCGGGCCAGGGCGCCAGGTGCACCGAGCCCTCCTGCCACCAACTCCAGACCTCCTCCGTGACGAAGGGGAGGAACGGTGCAAAGAGCCGGTGCAGGGCCGAGAGGGCCAGCGCCAACGTCGCCCTCGCCGAGTCGGTCCCGGTCGACGTTCCCTCGCCGTAGGCGCGCGTCTTGACCAGCTCGACGTAGTCGTCGCAGAACGACCAGAAGAACGTCTCCGTGGCCTCGAGCGCCCGCGCATAGTCGAATTCGTCGTGCGCGGCCGTGGCCGCTTCAATGAGGGCGGACAGCTGCGCCAGCAGCGCGGCGTCGAGGGGCATGTGCACGGTGTCGATCCCGGGGACCGGGCCGTCGCCCAGCCGGCCCAGCGCGAACTTCGACGCGTTGAGGACCTTGATCGCCAGCCGGCGGCCGATCTTCATGACACCCGTGTCGAGGGCGGTGTCCGTCCCGGGCCGGCCGTTGCAGGCCCAGTACCGCACCGCGTCGGAGCCGAACTCCTCGAGCGTGGCCATGGGGGTGATCACATTGCCCTTCGACTTCGACATCTTCTTGCGGTCCTTGTCCAGGATCCACCCGTTGATGGTGGTGTGCCGCCACGGCAGCACGCCGTGCTCCTGGTGTGAGCGCAGCAGGGTCGAGAAGAGCCAGGTGCGGATGATCTCGGGCCCCTGCGGCCGGAGATCCATCGGGAACGTGGCCGCAAACAGCGCCGGGTCGTCCCCCCAACCGCAGGCGATCTGCGGCGTCACCGAGGAAGTGGCCCAGGTGTCCATGACGTCGGGGTCGCCCGTGAACCCACCGGGAACGCCGCGCTGCTCCGAGGTGTAGCCGACCGGCACATCCGTCGTCGGGTCGACCGGCAGCATCGCATCGTCCGGGACGATGGGCGATGTGTGGTCGGCCTCGCCGTCCGGCCCGACGGGGTACCAGACCGGCACCGGCACCCCGAAGAAGCGCTGCCGGCTGACGAGCCAGTCGCCGTTGAGGCCGCTCACCCAGTCGTCGAAGCGGACCTGCATGTACGGCGGGTGCCAGTCGAGTTGGGTACCCCGATTGAGAAGCTCGCGGCGCAGGACGTCGTCGCGACCTCCGTTGCGGATGAACCACTGCCGGCTCGTGACGATCTCGAGCGGTCGGAATCCCCGCTCGTAGAACTTCACCGCGTGCTCAATCGGCCGGGGGTCGCCGACCATGTCGCCCGACGCTGTGAGCATCTCGACCATGGCCCGCTGGGCCTGTTTCACGGTCCGGCCGGCGATGGCGCGCCAGGCCTCGCTGTCGGGCACGCCAGGCGGCGGCGTCTCGGTGATACGCCCCGACCGCGTCACGATGCTCCGCGTCGGCAGGTCGAGCTCGCGCCACCACACGACGTCGGTCACGTCGCCGAAGGTGCAGATCATGGCGATGCCCGAGCCCTTGTCCGGTTCGGCGAGCGGGTGGGCCAGGACGGGCACCTCAACCCCGAAGAGTGGTGTGTGCACCGTCGAGCCGAAGCGGGCGGCGTAGCGTTCGTCGTCGGGATGGGCCACCAGCGCCACACAGGCGGCCACCAATTCGGGTCGCGTCGTCTCGATCTCAATGTCGTCGAAGCGAAGTCGGTGGTAGGCGCCGGCCAGCTGGCGGTCCTCCATCTCGGCCTGGGCCACCGCCGTCTGGAAGTCCACATCCCAGAGCGTGGGCGCCTCGGACGTGTACGCCTCGCCCCGGGCCAGGTTGTGCAGGAACATGCGCTGACTGGTCCGCCGGCTCTTGTCGTCGATGGTGGCGTACGTGCGTCCCCAGTCGACCGACAGCCCGACACGGCGCCACAAGTCCTCGAACGCCCGCTCGTCCTCGGCCGTCAGCTGGTGGCAGAGCGCGATGAAGTTCGGCCGGCTCACTGGAATGTCGTCCTTGCCGGGTTCCTCGGGCGGAGTGAAGTCCGGGTCGTAGGGGAGCGAGGGGTCACAGGTCACCCCGAAGTAGGTCTGCACCCGTCGCTCGGTCGGGAGCCCGTTGTCGTCCCATCCCATGGGGTAGAAGAGCTTCCAGCCCCGCATGCGCCGGTACCGGGCGATGGCGTCGGTCTGCACGTAGCCGAAGACGGAGCCCATGTGGAGG
>Ga0182024_10000558_pt1 | contig 96304 bp, 87 predicted proteins | sample P32metaG_FD_120480 | JGI IMG/M metagenome (GOLD analysis project Ga0182024, IMG submission 120480) | Permafrost microbial communities from Stordalen Mire, Sweden - P3-2 metaG (Illumina Assembly) | ecosystem: Environmental > Terrestrial > Soil > Wetlands > Permafrost | place: Sweden: Stordalen... | reverse complement strand
GAGCGCAGCGCATTCCATCCTGGCCAGGAGTGATTCACTCCAACAAAGGCCGTATACATTTGCGCAGACCAACCCGTGACATCACTTTTCGCTTGCGGCAAAGCGGCGGACCATACATTCCGGATTGCCGACAAACTGCCCAGAATCGCCCGGACCGACGTTTGCCGAGGTATAATCGCACAGTTTTATGCCTCTGATTTCTGGAACGCGACTAGGGCGCTATGAGGTTCTCTCCCTACTTGGCGCAGGCGGTATGGGCGAGCCGGGAGGAAACGTGACTGGCCTCTACCAGCATCTCGCCTGAGGGTAATCGTCTTTTTTCGAGGTTGCAGTGGGAATCTTGACCGAAGACATGAAGCGGCTGGTCAGCGAGCAGCGGCTCGGCTTCGTCGCGACCGTATGCCCGGACGGTACTCCCAACTTGTCGCCCAAAGGAACGACCGCAGTATGGGACGACGATCACATCATCTTTGCTGATATCCGCTCCCCCGCGACGGTCTCAAATCTAAGACGTAATCCGTCGGCCGAGATCAATGTAGTTGATCCGATGGTGCGCAAGGGCTACCGCTTCAAGGGCGTCGCCTCAGTCGTCACTGAGGGAGCCCTGTTCGAGCGAATCCTGGATTTCTATCGAACGGAGAGAAGTCTCGACGAAAGCCGCACCAGGATTAGGTCATTCGTACTGGTCAAGATCAACGAAGCTCTGCCACTCATTTCCCCCGCTTACGATCAAGGCCTAACCGAAGAGCAGGTACGAGAGAAAATGGAGCACTACTTTGATTCGTTGCACCGCAAGCGCTCCACTACTCGGCCGGAGGAAATGTGATTGGCCTCTACCAGAAACCGGGCTGGGAAACTGTAACTGTGCTGTTTTTCGCCGAGACGACAGCTTCATTATTTTTGCGATTGCGCCCGAGTCACGGGCTACCCGGAAGTAATCCACATGCCTGAGTAACGCATTATAAAAGGGCGCCCGTTTGAAGTAGGTTTTGATCGTTCGCATCAACGCGGTAACCGGAAACTGACCCACTACCGCAAATGCGAGGATGCCGCGGCTTGATGCCAGGAAGGCGCTCAGGTACAGTTTGCTGGGAGGGCGTTCATGCCGGGTCCCGTGATGTGCGATCAGTGCGGTAAAACCGAAGAATACTGCGCGTGCGAAAAATATTGCACGATCTGCAAAGGTCAACATGCCGTGAGGCTTTGTGCGGATGGATTGTATTACTGCCCGGAATGCCGGGAAGCTTGCGATGTCTCCCTTGCGAACAACCGTGGAAACTGACGTCAAGATCAGCACTACGCTGCGCATGAATGGCGATGCACGGCTGGCAGCGGCCGCAGGTGGCGTGGCTCGTTATCTTGCGGACACCGCGGGCATGGAGGCGGACGCCATCGCAAAATTGCAAGAGGCAACGCTGACTGCGTGCATAAGTGTTTTTGCATATCTATCCGACGAAAATCCTTTGCTCTCAGTCTCCTTAACGCAATACGCGAACCGCATTGAAGTCGCCATCACGCATCGTGGCGAGGACGGGCCGGCGATGGGCCTCGATGTTGTCGCGGGCGGCGGGCGTCGAGGGACCGGCTCGCCAGGCGGCGGAGGATTTGGCGGTGTTGACCGCGTGCAATACGAAGCGCACGGCGGGGAATCGGTCACCCGCCTAACGAAATATATTGGAAGAGTTGCGCCCAGCGTCTGACCAGAGCCTCATTTACATCTTTAGCGCGAACGTATTGTGTTGGATCAGCGAAGTCATTTGCGCATCCGACAGACTCATGCGCAGCACCACGCGGTCGCCCGCGGGCGCAACGCTGAGCTGATCGAGTAGTTGCGCCAGGTCGGGATTGTCCTTGCTAGACTGGTAGCGCTTGTAAAGCATTCCTGCTTGCAACAATTGTCCAATGGCGTTGGCATCGTCAACCGAACCGCAAATCGCTTGAAATTTTCCATCAATGCCGCTGTCGGCGTTGACCGAAATAATCATGTTTTGCATGCGCATGATGAGCTTCGCGGCGTCCGGAAATTGTTGAACCTCGGGAGCCAGTTGCTGCATGGCCAAGCGGGTGTACGCGGGATTAAGAACGGTCCACACCAGCCCCGAGCCGTTGGCCTCGTTGATCAATGGAAACAATTTTTCGTTGCGCAACAGGCTGTCTTGCTGGCCAAAGTGCACGTCAATCATCCTTTCCAAGACTTTGCGGTTGCCGAAAGCGGCGGTGCTGGAATCAAAATAAAGAAAAAAGAGATCGTTGGAGCCAGCGCCCGTTCCGAAGGCATACAGCGTGAAACCGTGGACGTCAAAGGTGGACAATTTTTGCTGCTTGAAATAATTCTGCGTGGTATCCGGCGTGAAATTTCCGAGCGCCACTCCAACCACTTGCTCGGCCGTGGGCACTGCGGCGGATCCCGCTTCTTCCGTCTTCGCCGTCATTCCCTCCGGCACTAAACCCCACGCTAGTTCTTCCACTTGGGTGTTCGGATCGACACCTGCGGCAGCGAGAAATTTCTCAAACTGTTTGAAGTTGGCAGGGAGCATCTGCTCCTGCAGTTGCGGAAACCACTTCATGGTGCGGGCTTTCTTCAGGTCTGCGTAGCCGATTTCGCCGGTATCCTTGGGAAACAGGGCCAGTTTGTCGGAGCCGAGCGTGCCGGCTGCCGCCGTCCTAGGTAGCGCAAAAGCGGCGGCCAGAATTAGCGCCACTGCGAATGCGCTAGTGCCACCCCGCTTAAGGTTCGCAATTCGAAATCCCATGTCATGCTCCTTTCAAATAGCCGGGAGAAGCCTATTTGGATGCCGCAGATTCGATAGGCGTGGCGGCTAGCTTTTCGCGAATTCCCGCGAGCTTTGCCTGCATCAACTGGACATAAACGGCGTCGGTGATGCCATCCAGATTGATTTCCACATTCGCTAGGGCGCCGCGCGCTCCGGCGGCGGCCATCAAACGCGCCACTTGCAAGTCTGAACGCATGGATGCGGCAGCGATAGCCTCCAGTTGTCCCAATTGTTCGAAAAGCGCAACGGCCCGTTCAGCCACCTCCAGTGGTACTTCCGCGGCGCCACGCGTGGCGCGCTGAATCTCCTGGTTGCGCGCTTTGATTTCTTCGCCATTGGATTGCGGGAGCTTGAACGCCTTCATGACCGCGTCATAGGAGTTGGCATCGCGGTCGATCGCTGCGATCAGAGCGTCTCCCACCTTCCGCAACACATCGAGTTCGGCGGAAAGTTTATCCACCAACGCGGCTTGCGATTTTTTCTTGCGCGAGAGGCCTGCGACCATTTGACCGAGCGCTGCCGCGGCGGCTGCCGCGAATGCTGACACGCTTCCGCCGCCCGGGGTTGCCGAGGGTTCGGCGACCGCATCAAGAAAAGGCCTTGCTAGTGTCGCTAATTTTGTATTTTCAACACTGTCCAGCGGAGCTCCGGCGAGCGCCGCCGCCAATTTGTTCTCAAAGACTTGCGCCGGCGAGAAATCTTCCAGTTGCAGAAAAAAATCCGCGGCCATCTCAATCGCTTTTTTCGGCACTAGGCCGACGATTTCGCTGCCCACCGGAATGACGCCGTAACGCGCGGCTTCGCGTTTCACCATTTCATAAACGCGGTGCATAGGAGTCTGCTCAAAATCAGTCAGGTTGATGGAAACTTGCGCCAGATTTCGCGCTTTGAGCTCCACCCCCATGGATTTCACGTAACGAAAGCCGCCGGAAGAAAAACGAATAGCCTTGGCAATTTTGTTGGCTATAGCGACGTCAGAGGTGCTCAGATTTACGTTGTAGGCCACCAAGAACTTGCGTGCCCCCACGACCGTTACACCGGCAGTAGGGTGGAGCTTCGGCTCGCCAATGTCAGGTTGGCGGTCGTGATTATTCTTTAATTGTTCGCGCAAACCCTCAAATTGTCCGCGCCGCACATTTTCCAAATTGACGCGGTCCGGTCGCGTCGCTGCCGCTTCATAGAAAAAGACCGGGATGCGATAGCGCTTCCACAACTCCTCACCAACGCGGCGCGCTAGGGCCACGCAATCGTCGAGCGTCACGCCTGCAATCGGAATAAACGGGATCACATCCGTCGCTCCGACGCGCGGATGCGCTCCGGAATGCTCGTTCAGGTCGATCAACTCGAGCGCTTTGCCGGCGCCAAGAATTGCTGCTTCGCCAACGGCGTCCGGCTCGCCCGCCATGGTTACCACGCAGCGGTGGTGATCGACGTCCATTTCGCGGCCGAGAATATACACCCCGGGTACCGCACTCATGGCCGCGACGATGGCGTCCACTTTCGCGGGATCACGGCCTTCGGAAAAATTTGGCACGCATTCAATCAGTCTGGTCATAGAGAGGTTCGATTCCTAACGCGCTATTCTTTGTGGCTCGTTGGCTGACCACCGCGCCTGTAGCGATGGCGAATCCAGAATTCGCTACTGCTGATTCGCGTCACCGCCATGGATGATTCGTCCGCATTTAAAGGTCTGCACGCAAGTATTCACGCCGAAATAATAGGGAATTTCGCGGTAATCCGCCACATCGAAGACCGCAAAGTCCGCCTGTTTGCCCACATCAAGAGAGCCAATTTTTTCTTCGCGGCGCAACGCGCAAGCTCCGTTGATCGTCGCAGCGGTGATCGCTTCGGCGGGCGTCATCCGCAACTGCGTGCAAGCCAGGGAAAGGATCATCGACATACTAAGCGTTGGACTCGTCCCGGGATTGTAATCGGTGGCCAGCGCCACGATTGCGCCCGCGTCAATCAACGCCCGCGCCGGTGCGTATTTCTCGAGGCCCAAATGAAAATCGCATCCGGGTAAAAGCGTAGCCACGGTATGCGATTTTGCCAGCGCTTGGATGTCCGCGCGGTTTACCTGTTCCAAATGATCGCAGCTGGCGGCGCCGAGTTGTACCGCGAGTTGCGTGGCGCCGGTGTGCGAAAGCTGTTCGGCATGCAAACGCGGCGTCATGCCAAATTCGCGCCCCTTCTGCAAAATGCGCTTCGATTGTTCGCGGGTAAAGGCTCCGCGATCGCAAAATACGTCGCAGAATTCCGCGAGCTTCCGCTCCGCAATTTCCGGAATCAAAATCTCCGTGAGCATGCGGATGTAACGCTCCGCGCCATCGGACTTGCCTCGGTATTCGGCAGGTACCACGTGAGCCCCAAGAAACGTGGAAACAATTTCAACGCTCGCCCGTCCGAGCGTCGCGTTGTGATGCAGTGCCAGAACTCGCAATTCGCTGGCCAGATCAAGGCCGTAGCCGCTCTTAGCTTCGATCGTGGTAGTGCCGTGCTTCGCGAATTCTTGCAACGCGTGAAGCGCGCGCTTCTGCAAAGCTTCGTCCGTTGCCGCACGAAGTTTTTTTACAGAATTGAGAATTCCCCCGCCCTTGCGCGCAATCTCCTCATAACTCGCGCCCGCAATTTTCAGTTCATATTCTTCGGCGCGGCTGGCGGCGTGGATCAGGTGGGTGTGTGAATCGACGAACCCCGGTAACACCACTCGTCCGCCGAGGTCGAGATGCTCCGCGGATCGCGACTCCGGCAACGCCTCGACATACTTCCGTGTTCCGACGGCGACGATCAGTCCGCGTCGCACGAGCAGGGCGCCGTCTTTGACGATCCCCACATCGGAAAGGGCATTGCCGCGACGCGCACCGCGTCCGCGTAGGGTCAACAGCTGGGAAGCGCCGGAGATAAGAAGGGTTTCGCTCACGTATTTTTGTCCGCAAGCGACGGGCGCAGCGTTTAGGCGTGCTCCGACATGGGAATTCTGATTGCGTGTTCTTCTGCGAATGTTTTTGCCTCGGCGTAGCCAGCGTCGACATGACGAATGACTCCGATGCCCGGGTCGTTGGTCAGCACGCGCGCAATGCGCGCGGCCATTTCCTTGGTGCCGTCGGCCACCGTGACTTGTCCGGCGTGCTGCGAATAACCAATGCCCACCCCGCCGCCGTTGTGGATCGAAACCCACGATGCGCCGCTGGCCGTATTGAGCAAAGCGTTCAGCAATGGCCAGTCCGCGACGGCATCGGAACCGTCGAGCATGGCTTCCGTTTCGCGATAGGGCGACGCCACAGACCCGCAGTCCAGATGATCGCGTCCGATAACGATCGGCGCTTTTAATTCGCCCTTCGCGACCAGATCATTTAGCGCTAGCCCGAATTTGTCGCGTTCGCCGTAACCTAACCAGCAGATGCGCGACGGCAAACCCTGAAATTTGACGCGCTTCTGCGCCAGCTTGATCCACCGCAGCAGGTGCGCGTTCTCGGGAAACATGTCGACAACCAGTTGATCGGTCCGCGCAATATCTGAAACCTCGCCAGACAGCGCGGCCCAACGGAAGGGCCCTTTGCCTTCGCAAAATAGCGGACGAATGTAAGCCGGCACGAACCCCGGAAAATCGTAGGCGTTTTTCACACCCTGCTCAAAAGCGAAGGTGCGAATGTTATTTCCGTAATCGAACGTAACTGCTCCCAGCTTCTGCAAATCCAGCATGCCCTGGACGTGCGCAGCCATCGCCGCCATGGAATATTTTTTGTACTCGTCGGGATTGTTCTTGCGCAGCTCGACCGCGGCATCCATGGTCATGCCGTTTGGAACGTATCCGCCAATCGGATCGTGTGCGCTGGTCTGATCGGTAAGCAAGTCCGGCACCACGCCGCGCTTGGCCAATTCCGGAATCACGTCGGCGCAATTGCCAACCAAGCCGACGGACGTTGCCTCACCCTTACGCACCGCGTTCTTCAGTATGCGCAAGGCCTCGTCGAGGCTATTCACCAGCACGTCGCAATATCCGGTCTTGACGCGCCGCTTGATGCGTTCGGCGTCTACATCAATGCCCAAAAACGCCGCGCCATTCATGGTTGCCGCCAGAGGCTGCGCTCCGCCCATGCCGCCCATACCGCCGGTAACCACCAGTTTGCCCGCCAGATCTCCGCCAAAATGCTTTTTCGCGGCAGCCGCAAACGTCTCGTAGGTACCCTGCAAAATTCCCTGCGTGCCGATGTAAATCCAACTGCCCGCCGTCATCTGGCCATACATCATCAATCCCGCGCGATCGAGTTCGCGGAATTTGTCCCAATTATTCGCGTAGCCCACGAGGTTAGAATTGCAGAGCAATACGCGCGGCGCGTATTCGTGCGTACGGAAAATCCCCACCGGCTTTCCGGATTGAATCAGCAGCGTTTCGTCGTTCGCAAGGTCCCGCAGCGAACGAACAATTGCATGAAAACATTCCCAGTTGCGGGCAGCTTTGCCTGTGCCTCCGTATACCACCAGGTCTTCCGGCTTTTCCGCAACCTCCGGATCAAGGTTGTTCATCAACATCCGCAGCGCCGCTTCCTGTTGCCAGCCCTTGCAGGAAATTTGCGTCCCACGTGCGGCACGGAATGGTCCCCTAGAAAGGCCCTCGGGGTGCGAGGCGCCGGGAAGCGTCTCGGTAATCGTGCTCATGCTCGGTACTCCCCGCAGCTCATCACCATGCCCATAGTATCGCAGCTGTCGAGTCTTTACACATGGGCATCCTTCCGCCGCTGCGGAGCCGGTTTGCCCTCCTGAAAGATGTCCGAGCAATATTGAACGTCCGTCATGACGCGCGCGCACCGTACTTCAAAGAAGCTGTAAAACGTTGGTGAATGGGCTCTTAACGAAATCCGATGGGCCAACACAGGATGATTCTCTTGGTACCCCACGATTCTTGGCCTCGCTACACTCTCATCTTTCCGAGTACTACTTACAACTCCAAAGCCATCTGAGACAATCCAATGGTTGGAGTGGTTATGTAATCCTGCGTCGAACCCAGCACTCGACCCTGATGGACGGTTATGGAAACCAATTTGAGAGTTATCGCGCGTAAGAGCGTGCTGGGCGCCGCTTCGTTCGCAACCTTCTTTTTTGCGGGAAACTTGTTTGCGCAAGCACCAGCGCCGCGTATCACTGAGGAAATCGACAACGCGCAACGCGCGGTAATCCCGGGAACCCACCCGCCGATGGCCCGGGCAGAGTTCGACGCCGGACGCCTTCCCTCCGCTACGCCGTTATCAGGCATGAGCATCGTATTCAAACGCTCCGCCGCGCAAGAAGCGGACCTGCAAGCGCTCATTGTGGCGCAGCAGGATCCCAAATCATCCCAATACCACGAGTGGCTCACGCCGGAGCAATTTGCGGCGCGCTTCGGAGTATGCGACGCCGATTTGGCCAAAGTGGAATTCTGGCTGCAACGGCAGGGTCTTACGGTCGAGGGCCGCTCGCGCGCCAAGAACCGCGTCCGTTTCTCTGGCGCTGCGGCACAAGTGGAGTCCGCGTTCGGCACTGAGATGCACTATTACGCGCTGAACGGCACGAGATACTTTGCGCCGTCTACGGACCTCTCCGTTCCTGCCGCGGTCTCTTCGGTCGTCGAGTCGGTATCCAATCTTTCAACATTCCGTCCCAAACCTCACGTAAAGTACCGCTCGCCGCAAATCGCGCTGAGGCCCGATTTTACTTCCAGCCAATCCGGCGATCATTTCTTGTCGCCCAAGGACCTAGCCACCATCTATGACATCACTCCCGCATACAACGCAGGGTTCAACGGAAGCGGACAAGCGCTCGCCGTGGTCGGCCAGTCCTCGATCGTGGTTTCCGACATCGAAAACTTTCAGCATGCGGCTGGTTTGGCGAAGAAAGACCCCACGCAAATTCTCGTGCCAAGCTCCGGAACTGCCGTCGTCTCTTCCGGAGATGAATCGGAATCGGATTTGGATATCGAATACTCCGGCGGAATCGCTCCAGGAGCAACGATTTATTTCGTTTACGTTGGGAGCAACACAAATTTTAGCGTATTCGATGCGCTGACTTACGCCATCGATTCGAGGACTGCTTCGGTAATTACCATCAGTTACGGCTCCTGCGAGTCAGACCTCGGCTCCGGCGAATATTCCTCACTCAACGGAACGATGGCGCAAGCGGCTGCGCAAGGGCAAACTATTGTCACGGCCGACGGCGACGACGGTTCCACCGATTGTTACGGCAACAAAGGTCAGTCCATCGCGGCACAGGAAGCGCTCGCCGTGGATTTCCCGTCCAGCAGCCAGTATGTAACCGGCATCGGCGGCACCGAATTTCCGGCAGCCGACGTGGTCTCGACGAACACAACCTATTGGGAGTCCGCCAACGGAACGGACATCATTGGCTCAGCCAAGTCCTATATTCCGGAGCAAGTGTGGAACGATAATTCAAGTTCCGGCGGGCTTTCCGCAGGCGGCGGAGGTGCCAGCACCCTTACTGCGCGGCCCAGTTGGCAAACCGGCGTCCCGGGAATCCCAACGGGCAATTTCCGCTTGGTGCCGGATATCGCGTTTACGGCTTCTCCGAACAATGCCGGTTTTTTGTACTGCTCGAGCGATAGCCAAGACACGGGTATCACCGGCAGCTGCGCGAACGGATTTCGCGACAGCAACAATACCTATTTAACGGTAGCGGGAGGTACCAGCTTCGACGCGCCCATCTTCGCCGGAATGATAGCGATCATAAACCAGAAGCTAAATTCGAGCGGACAGGGCGTGGTAAATCCCACGCTTTACACTTTGGCGTCAAACCCCTCGACTTATGCCTCCGCATTTCACGACATCACCAGTGGCAACAACGCGTGCACCGCCGGCACGACTTATTGTGGAACCGCCGCGCTCACCTCTTTTTCGGCGACCACCGGCTACGACGAAGCCAGCGGATTGGGCTCGCTCGATTTTTATAACCTCTTAACGGCATGGTCCGGTTCGTCGACCACCTCTGGCAAATCGTTCACTCTGACGGCGACAGCTGCCACGGTTTCTGCGGGTAGTTCGACCACCTCCACAATCACCGCCACTCCAGAGGATGGCTATACCGGGACTATCGCGTTCACCGTCTCGAGCAACCCCGCGGTCGCCAATCTTTGTTTCTCGCTCCCCAGCCTCGCCGTATCTGGAACCAGTGCCGCGTCCACTACATTGACGATCTCGACCAGTTCGGCGGGTTGCGCGAACGTTGCACAAGTCGGAATTTCCGGCGCGAATCACCGGGCTGGCGGTTTTTCAAGTTCCGCTTCACAAATGGAAGATGCCGCTTTGCTAGCATCTCGTTCACGGTTGGCGAGTTCCGTGTCCGGTCGTCCATTCGCAGCCGGAATGGCTGCCTTTGGGCTGGTATTTGTCGGCCTACTGGTTTTTCAATCCCGCAAACTGGGAGCTATCGGCGCCCTTTTACTGCTTACCGCCGTAAGCTGGGGAATGTCAGGTTGCTCGAACGCCAACTCGTCGGCTTCCTCTACCACTACCCCGACCTCGTCCAATGCGCAAAAGGGTACTTACACCATCACCGTTACCGGCACGGACACCACGGACTCATCCATCAAAGCGTCGACGAGTATGACACTCACGATCGACTAGCTGGGGCGAATAAAAAAACCGCACTGCAATCGTCGGGTAGCAGTGCGGGAACCTTTTTTTGCCTGCGATGACTGCGTGATCAGGTGCGCATGCAGCAGTTTCAGGCCGCTTTGGATTTGGGTGCTGCTTTGCGGCGTGGCTTGCTCGAAGTCTCGAGCAACTCGCGTTCCGCGCGCGTCCAGTCTTCAAATTCGTTGCCGGGAGCTCCGCAGCGTTCGAGGAAGATATGGTAAGCGCGCAATGCGATTTGTTCACGCGTCGGGGCGGTTTTTGCCGCTCGGCTCTTTTGCGCCGACGGCGAAGAGGTTTTTGTGTTGGGCAAGATGCCCTCCTTTCTGTTCACCATCATTTTAGCTCCACGGAAAATTGTGCGCCAATCTTGAGGCCTTGGATTATTGAGCGTTGTGCTCTTTCGTGCAGGGGCGACGGCTGCAACAAGCCTTGGGATGGCGGTGCGATTGCGCTCGATGAGGCCCTGCGGTAAAGTCAACGCATCCCGATGAATTACGGCACCCTTCCTTCCCGCTTGCTGCAAGCCGTGGATGCACACGCCAATCCGCGGGCACAAGTGTTCCGTGGCCTAGAGAAATGGGAAGCCATTTCGTCGGCAGAGCTATTGCGGAGAATTGCGGGATTAGCCTCGGCCCTCGCGGAACTAGGCGTGAAGCCGGGCGATCGCGTGGTGATTTTTGCCGCGAATCGCCCGGAATGGCATACCGCAGATTTTGCGATTACTGGCAACGGCGCGGTCACCGTGCCCGTGTACTTCAACGAGTCGCCGGAACGCATGACCTACATCTTCAACCATTGCGGAGCTCGGGTGGCAGTCGTCGCGGGCCCCGAGCAGCTACAAAAATTGCTGGCTGTGCGCATGCAGCTGCCGGAATTGGAGCACGTGATCGTCGCAGATGCCGGCGAACTCGTGCCCTCAGACACCTTGCGCTACGAAACCTTGGTCGCTGGGTCCGGAGATTCGGAAATTGCTTCGTACCGCATGCGCGCTTCGCAGGTCCTGCCTGGGCAGTTGTCCTCCATTATTTATACCTCCGGGACGACTGGAGAGCCGAAGGGCGTGATGCTCACGCACACGAATTTCTGCTCGAATGTTTCGGATAGCTGCCGCGATTTACAGCTAAACACCGCGACGGACTTGGCCGTGTCATTCCTCCCCTTGGCGCACGTGTACGGGCGCATGCTCGACTACGTCTATCTGTTCACCGGTATTAGCGTGGCTTACGTGCCGGCCGTGGAACTTGTTTCGCAGGCACTGCTCGAATTGCGTCCGACGGTGATGGCTGCCGTGCCGCGGGTGTTTGAAAAAATCTACGCGCGCGTCGTGGAGCAGGGCAGCAAGAACATGGGAACAAAACGCAAAATATTCGATTGGTCGATGCAGGTAGCGCAAAAAACAGCGCTGTGGCGCTGCGGCGAAAAACCGGTGGATGCTCTTCTGAAACTGCAATGGATGCTTGCAGATAAACTGGTTTACAAAAAAATCCGCTCCGGAACAGGTGGGCGCCTGCGCGTGGTGCTTTCCGGCGGGGCGCCGCTGTCGAAGGAATTGGCGCAGTTTTTCTGGGCCATCGGAGTGCCGATTTATCAGGGCTATGGCTTAACGGAAACCTCGCCGGTCTTAAGCTCAAATTATCCAAAAAATCGCGTGGGCAGTTCCGGGCGGCCGATTCCCAACGTCCAACTGCGGATTGCGTCGGATGGCGAAATTCTTGCCAAAGGCCCATGCGTGATGCAGGGCTACTACGAAAATCCCGATGCCACACGCGAAGTAATGGACGCCGAAGGGTGGTTTCATACCGGAGATGTCGGTTATCTCGACGAAGACAATTATTTATTTATCACCGACCGAATAAAGGATTTGCTGAAAACGGCCGGCGGAAAATACGTGGCGCCGCAGCCCATTGAGAACGCCTTGAAGACCAGTTCCTACATCTTGAATGCCATGGTTCTCGGCGACAAACGGAAGTTTATTGTGGCGCTGATCGTGCCGAACGGCACCACCATCGCGTCGCGAGCCGCGGCGCAAAATCTGCGGTTTGCCTCCGCCGCAGAAATGGTTGCGCATCCCTTCGTAATCGCGTTGCTGGAAGAAGAGGTGAAACGCCTGACTGCGCACCTCGCACAGTACGAGACTATTAAGCGTTTTGCGCTGCTCGCCAATGATTTTACCTTTGACGATGGCAGCTTGACCTTTACCCTCAAACTGAAACGCCGCGTGGTGGAGCAAAAGTACCGCGAAGTCATCGAGAGTCTTTACGCGGATGCCGCGGAAGTGCGCCCGCTCGATGCCGGTTTGACACGCAGTGAAAAATAGGACTTCTGCCGTCTAGAAGGGTGGCCGCGTGCAGCGAGGCACGGTGTGTCGTTTACGCCGCACTGTCCAGGCCTCGCTTCCACCTAACTGTCATGTAATCAGAGTTTTGCGGTTGGCTAATCAGTTGCGATGGTGTACGCGTTGCTCTCGGGAGGACGCCATGTCGCAAGGCAAGCCAACGAACATCTCGAACGATGCGGATAACCGGAACCAAGATCCAATCGCAAAATCGCACGACCCTATTTTTCATTACGACGACGGATCGTCCGCACCGCGTGCTTCGCGAGCGCGAACCATTGCCATTTCCATCGCACTATTTGTTTCGGCGATCGCGGTCACCCAGTTCGGTCAGGCCTCGCGCGTGCGGCAAGCGGAATTCTTGCGCGGCAGCGCGAAAGTGGACGCGCTCGGCAAGACCCCGCCTCATTCCGCTCCGTCCGGCGGCGCGGCCGCGAACACCGAACCCACCTCGCGGAACGCCGACGCCAAGGAACGAGCGCCTGCCGTTTACGTCAGCCACAAGTATGGGTTGGCCCTGCAATATCCGCGCACCTACGTGCTGCGGCGCGGGCAGAACGCCGATCTGAATTTATCGGGACAGCCGGCCGTGCCGTCAACGTTTACACAGCCAGGCGGCGTATCACTGGCGACGATCAGTATTCCCGCAAGACTTTATCCAGGAAGCGACTTCCAATCCGCTTCATTGACCGTGCGGGTAAACCGCCAAGTTTCCTCCGACGCGTGCTCAGAATTCCGCAATCCCGAAGATGCAAGCGCCACGCTCGAACCTTCGAAGGTTAGCGTCGGCGCCATCGACTTTGCTGAGGCGGACTACGACGCGAGCGACGGTGCTGCCGACGCGGTTCGCGCGAGCCAGGAAAAGTATTACCACATCTACGAGAACGACGCTTGTTATGAATTTGCGTTGAATCTCACCACGACAAAGCTCTCTGCCAAGTCCTCCCGCGTAAACGTCGATGCCGATGAGGTATTTGACCGCTTGAGCGAGGTGTTAACCAGCGTGACCGTCGTCCCGCTGCGCAATCCAGCGGTTGCCGCATCCACGCAATCGGAGTAGTGGCGCTATTCGCTCTACGAAAAAAACCCCCGCGATGCTCGTTAGCAAAACGAAAGCATCGCGGTTTTCTTTTGCTCTAGCTCGCGTTCCTGCTACTGCACGACTTTGCCTTCGGGGCTGAGAATGTGCACTTCGCCAAAGTTTAATTCGCGAATTCCCGGCTCGATTTTGGCGCGGTCGCCAACTACGATCCAAATGAAGTTGTCAGGATGCACGACCGTTTTGGCGGCCGCTTCGACGTCGGGTACCGTCAGCGCGCGAACTTTCGCCGCGTAGGTCTGATAGTAATCGTCAGGCAAACCATATTGCACCTGATCGTCAATCGTGGCTTCCAGCGCATCCAGGGTCTCGCGAGAGCCGGGTAGTTTCAGAGTCTCGTTGGCCTGCGTCTTCCTAAGCTCGTCGGCCGCGACGGGTTTCTCGCCCAGAATTCCGCGTAGCTCTTTGTTGGCTTCCACCAGCGATTCCTTGGTTTTATCCGTTTGCACCGGGCCGATAAACGTAAACGGCCGCTGCGCGCGCGCCTTGACGAGCACCGTGCGCACGCCGTAGCTCCAGTGCTTGTCTTCGCGCAGGTTCATATTCAGGCGCGAACCAAACGTGCCGCCCAGTTCGTCGTTCATTGCTACGATCGCCACTTCATGCGGATTGGACGTCGGCGGGGCGATATTTGCCACGTAAATCACGGATTGCCCGGCGCCGGGTTTGTCCATGATATACACGCTGGACTTCGCGGGCAGCGAAACTGCCGCAATATTTTTCTTCGGAACGTCTCCAGGTTTCCATTCCGCGAAAAGTTTTTCGAGCTTCGGCTTTATCTCTTCCAGATTGGTATCCCCGACGATTACCAGGGTCGAGTCGTTTGGCCGGAACCATATACCGTGGAATTTCACCAGATCTTCGCGGGTCAGCTTGCTGACGCTTTCCGTGTTCCCGGAACCCGAAAGTGGACCGCCATACGCATGCCCCGAGCCGTACAGCAACGTGGGCATCACGCGTTGCGCCATCTGTAAGGGCGTATTTTCTTCGCGCTTGATGGTCGCCAGCTGCAACTTTTGCTGCCGCTTGAAATCGGCCTCCGGAAAGGCCGGGTGCAAAATTACGTCGGCGTAAAGATCCAATGAGGGATCGAGTTTGGCTTTCAACGCAGAAAGTTTGACGATGGAGGAATCCAGATTGGAACCGGCGGTTAACTCGGCGCCCAGCAGTTCCAGCTTGTCGTTAATTTGCAGCGCGTTCAGCGTCTTGGTTCCGCCGGTCAGCAGCGCGGTCGTCAAACTCGCGGTGCCCGGAGAAGCCGCTTGATCAGCGGCGAATCCTGCGTCAGTAATCATGGAAAAATTAATAATCGGCGAGTCGTGCCGCTCAGCGAGGACAATTTTAAGCCCGTTCGCAAGAGTTGTTTTCTGTAGCTTTGGCAGCTTCAACTCCGGCGGAGTCCCCGCGTCCGGCATTTTGGAGCGGTCGGCCCCGGCGGAAGCCGTCTGGTATTCTGGGAATGGCAAAACTTCTAAGATGTACACGCCGTCGCCCAGCCAGCGCCGCGCCGCTTCGTGCAAATCTTCCGCGGTAGCTCCGTGGATCCGCCTCTCGCTGATTTTGTAAGCGTCAGGGCTGCCGAGATAAACCTGGCTGCTCGCGAGAATGTCGGACTTCCCGCCGAAACCGCCAATGCGTTCCGCGCCGCGAATAAACGCGGCCTCATCCTGAATTTTTACGCGCTCGAGTTCTTCGGGTGTCGGACCATCTTTGAGAAATTTCGCCAGCTCCTCATCAATCTCTCGTTCCACTTTGTCCAGATCCGCCTGCACTTTATCGGCGGGCAATCCGGGACGCGCCGTCACCTGAATGGCAAATTGCCCCGCAATTTCATTGGTATCCGCGTAAGACACGACCGCGGTGGCGATTTGGTCGTCATAGACCAGCCGCTTGTACAGTCTGGAGGTCTTCCCTTTGGCTAAGACGTCGCTGACCATATCGAGGTAATCGCCGTCGGCGCTGCCAAACTCCGGAATGTTCCACACCTTATAGATGCGCGCTTGCGGCACGCGATCCTGCACGACTTCGCGGTGCGTTCCGCTGCGCTTGGCGATCCACACTTGTTGGTGTGCCACCGGCGGACCAGCGGGAATATCCCCGAAATATTTCTCCACTTTCTCCTTGGCGGTCTTGGCGTCGACGTCTCCGGCTACGACGATGACCACGTTGGACGGGCCATAGTACGTCTTGAACCAATCCTGCACATCGCTCATCGACGCCGCGTCAAGATCCGCCATGTCTCCGATCGTCGTCCACGAATATGGATGGCCCGCGGGATAAGTATTCTTTGTCAGCAGTTGTCGTGTGACGCCGTACGGCTGATTTTCTCCCTGGCGTTTTTCGTTCTGCACCACGCCGCGCTGTAGATCCAGGGTTTTCTGGTCCAGCGAACCTAGCAAGTGGCCCATGCGGTCGGATTCCATCCACAGCGTCAGGTCCAGCGCCGACGTCGGAACATCTTCAAAATAATTTGTGCGATCGGTGTTGGTCGTACCGTTCAAGTCCGTCGCGCCGATGCGTTCCATCACATCGATGTAGCTGCCCTTGGCGTGTTCGCTGCCGCCGAACATTAAATGTTCAAAGAGGTGCGCAAATCCCGTCTTTCCTGGTTTTTCGTTGCCAGAGCCCACGTGATACCACATATTCACCGCGACGATCGGCGCCTTATGGTCCTCGTGCACGATCAACGTAAGACCGTTGTCGAGAACAAATTTTGTGTATGGAATATCAACGACGCCATCTTTCTGCGCTCGCGCCCCCATCGCCATCATCATGAATGCGATAACCACGACCGTAAGCAAACCCATCCGAACTCGCATGAGGCAACCCTCCGCAGGCATTTTGGAAACTTTGCGAGTTTACACCCGCGCGCGGCAGATTGAAATGCGCGCCAGGCGTTCCGGCAAACTGCTACTTGATCGGCGGCAAATAGGGAATATAGCGCGCGAAGAGCCAGCACAGAAAAAACACCACCGGTACGTGGACCATCAGCTGCAACATTCCATATCCCACAATGTCCCGGGCTTTCAATCGCAATATTCCGAGCAGTGGCAGCATCCAGAACGGATTAATCAGATTGGGCAGCGCTTCCGCTGCATTGTAAATCTGTACCACCCACCCCAAATGCACCTGATGCAAATTAGCTGCCTGCAAGACGTATGGCGCTTCTATCACCCACTTGCTTCCTCCGGACGGGATGAAAATGCCCAGCACCGCCGAGTACACCGCCACCAGCAACGGATAAGTATTGTGCGTGCTGACGGAAGCAAACAGCTTCGCCAACGCATCGGCAATCCCGGTTCCCACAATCATTCCGAAAATCACGGCGTAGAAGGGAAACTGGATCAGCACGCCACCGGTCGCCGGAACGCACTCCGCCACCGCGCGCACAAAACGCTTTGGCCGCCAATGCAGCAAAAGTCCCACGGTGATGAACAGGAGATTGTAAGTATTCAGGTCCAGCGCCGCCAATGCCCCTTGCGGCGACGTTCGAAAAACGTCCACGAGATACCAGCAAAGTAGAAGCGCAACCAGAATCGTAAGCAACGGGCTGTATTCGAGCCATTCACCCGGTTTGGACTTCGGCTCGAGCGTCGACTGCAGCGGACGGTGCTCGATCCCGTAAGACTCCGCAGTCCTCGCATTCTCCGGCGATGGCGCGGACAGATACGCGATCACCACCGACAACGCGATCAAAATTATGGTGGTAACAATGCTCTGCCACAAAAACAAAGTTTGCGTCAGCGGAATCAACCCGCTGATATTGAACAGCGACGGCGGCATCGCGGACTTCGTCGCCATCAACATTGCCGCGGACGAGGACAATCCCATCGCCCACACTGCTCCGAGCCCGAGATACGCCGCCGCTCCGGCCGCGCGATAATCCATTCCTTTCACACGCTGCGAAAGCTCTCGAACAAAGAGCCCGCTGAATATCAAACTAAGCCCCCAGGAAATAAGCGAAGTCAGCATGGAAAAAAGCGCCACTAGTGCGATCGCGCCCCGCGCCGTTTTCGGCAGTCCCGCCAAAGCGCGGATCGCGCGATACACCAGCGGCGTCGACGCCACCACATAACCGCCAATAATAATCATCACCATCTGCATCGTGAACGGCACCAGCGTCCAGAAATTCTTGCCGCCCTGAACGGCCAGTTTTGCCGGGCTCTGGTGTAACGACAAGCCCACCAGAAAGACCACCACGATTCCCAGCAGCGCAAAAACGAGCGGATCCGGAAACCACCGCTCGCTCCAATTCGCCAGCCGCAGACCGAGCCGGACCATAGGCCCCTCTTGCCCCCCAGCAACCTTCTTTTCTTGAGGAGTGTGCATAGCGATCCTTTCGAGGCGATTGCGAGAGTCTCATGCGGGAACGTGGACGCTCGCGGACAGGAACATGCCCAGGCCTTTCCCATCAGCGCCGCACATTGTAGCGCGTACTAGCCGGAAGGGAAGTACCTGAAAACGGTTCGAGCCGGCAAATTACACGCGGGAATAAGAAACGCTGCGCAGCGGTCTTTATGGGCAGATAGCCAAAAGCGCAATCGCCAGCCGCACCGTTTAAGGCGAATCGAAAATCCAGCGCGGGCTAGGAATTTTGCGGAGGCAAATCCATGAAGAACATAACCAATAATCTATCGAAAACTTTGCGCGGTGCGACCATCGCCGTCGCCATAATGACCGCGGGAATCACGGTTGCGCCAGCAGTTCAAGCTAAGCCGAAATCGAAAGCGATAACCACTCCGGACGGCAGCAAAATTATCTTGGCAAGCCCACAGAGTCTTCCCGAACTGGCGCGCCAAAATGGCGAAGCGATGCTCCTGCACGAGACCGGCGATGGCAGGACCTTTCTCTATGTAGAACAGGATCGTGGTGCGCGGCTGGCGCTTTTTGACGTGAGCGATCCGAGTGATATCAAGGCGCAGGGCTCGATCCATTTGGAGGCCTCGGGCCCGTTCGATTTTGTTGCGGCTTCGGGAGATCACGCGGAGATCGTGCGGTTCCGTGAAAGCCAAACCGAAGCGGTATTGGATTTGCACAAGGCCAACACCCCGGCGATCAAGACGCCACCGGCGTTGACCCTTCCGACTGCCGCCGAGCGCGCAGACAGCATCGCCGATGACGAGCGTCCCAACGCCTACGGGGCGGTCCGAGTCGTTGCCAATCTGCAGCAACCAACCCGGGCATTTGATGTAGAGGGAGTCCGCGCGCAGCTCACCAACAAGGACACCGGCACAACGTTCCTGATGACGGCGGACGGGCTATACGTCGTGCGGCGAATGATGCTCGAACAGGAGTATGCGGCGCACCAGGATCAGCTCAGCAATCCGGGATGAACTCTTGCGTTAAAGGCGGCTGCCGGAAATCTTTCCGCGGAGCAAACAGACCAAGCAAACAGGCGTTGCCGGGAGGCAAGGCCTGTTTGCCATTAGCGCCGGCGTTTTACGTGGCCGAAAAGTCAGCCTAAATTTTAGCCTGTCGATCCAGTCCGGCTAAAATTCGCAACTGCGTCAAAATCAAAGCATCGAAGTTGGCGGGTTGTTCATTTCGCACCAGCCGCGCGCTGCGGCCCGACCCTGTCGCGTATCCCTCGATTCCGAGGATCATGTCCGGCTCATGTTCGGGCCGCGCTGTGTTTTTGATGGTCACCAAACGCTTGCCCGAATCGTAATGCACCGTCATCTGGTGCGGTTTTCCGGCGCACCACACGCGAAGATCACCCAGCATTGTCTCTTTGCAGGTAAAGGTCTGCTCGCCCGTCACCTGATTCCACTCGCGGCACTTCGTTCTGATCGTCTCCCCGATACCACTCCACACTGCGTTAGCAAAGGCCACCGCCGCTTCGGCATTCAGGCGATCTTCGTGAATCTGTCCTTCTTCGGAAAGTTTTGTGGCCAAATATTCTTCTGCCGCGCGCTTGGTGCTTTCATCGCCCATGATGCTATTGACCCTGCAGATATTTTACACGACATATGCAATATGCCGGACTATTCGCGGCCACCGCCGATTGATTTCCCATCAGGTGGCGAAACGATTTGGACGCCGCGCTGCGGTATCCCAACCCGCCAGAACGCCGCGCATATAAGCGAAGCTCGCGCTAACACCAGGCATCGGATCATCCGCGGCGATTTCGTATTCAAGGTCGACGAAACCTGGGTATTTGATCGCCACCAAGGCTTCGAATATTTTCTTAACTGGCATCCTGCCCTGGCCTACCGCCACTTGACTGTCTTTATTGTGGAAATCGCTCAAGTCCTTCATATGGATATTGAAGAGTCTCGGACCTGCGGCATGGATGGCCTCGACGACGTCGGTTCCCGCGCGCACGGTGTGCCCGACGTCAATGCAGCATCCCATGCGCGCATCCATGTTCTTTACTGCCTGTAACACATCCAGCGGCGAATGCCACAGTTTGTCTTCCGGGCCGTGATTGTGGATCGCAATTCGCATGTCGTATTCTTTCGCGAATTTCTCAACCCGTGGCAATGTCTCAGGCGTGGGGTCGCCAGCGACAATCACGCCGATGCCCGCGCGTTTGCAGTATGCAAATTTGCCGCGAATGTCAGCTTCATCATTTTTGTCGAAATAAATTGTCCCTGCGGCGTGCAGCGCAATGCCTGCCGCGGCGTAGTCTGCCAGCGCTGCCGACTCCTGCGGCGGATCCATTGGAAGGTGGTCCTTGGTGTCCTTGGTATTCAGCGCGAAGACGCTCAGTTGCTTCATGGAGCCGATCAACTGTGTGCGGCTAAAGTTGCGGAAGGTATAGCTTGCCAATCCCAGGCGAATCGGCCCCGCCTCGTTTGCCGATGCGTCGCCCGCAGAGGCGCGCTTCGACGAAAGTCCAAACACCCCATGCGAAGTGGCCAGGGTGGCAGCTGCCACCGTACCCAAGCCCAAGAAATCGCGTCGCGTCAAGGTTTTGTTCATAGGCATCGAGCTCTCGTTCATTCTTGGTCTTCGTCCGGCGCGGGCGGGCGCGACCCCCGGACGACCTTACACACGCGGTTCCCAGCCTCGCTCGTACTCGCGTCCCCACATCTTCATCGCTTCCGCATCGGCTTGGATGCGCCCGTCTTTCGGGTCCAGCTTAAGCTCGCGATTCAATTCCCACGCGATATTAGAAAGCTGTAGCATGGTGACCGCAACGTTGCCAACGGAAATAGGCGCATTAAGCTTCTCGCCTCTGCGAATTCCCGCGATAAAATTAGCGAAGTGCAAATCGGTCATGGAGTCGCGCCCGATCAAGTCAGACGATGCGGCAGCGTCGCGTACCTTGAACTCCTTTTGCTTATTTCCTTTCACGTCGTACAGTTCATAGCCACCGCGATCGATCAGCGCGCTGCCCGTCGCGCCCATGATTGTGGCGCCGCGGTCCCGGCCGTAATATTTCATTCCTTCGCAACTCTTGCCTTCCCAAGAAAGCATGGCGTCGTCGTATTCAAAGCTGGTCACTAGCGTGTCATAAAATTGCCAGTCGTCCTTGAAGTGGTATCGGCCACCGGACGCCGTAACCCGCTTCGGATAATCGACGCCCAGCGCCCACCGGCAAACATCTACTTCATGCGTTCCGTTGTTCAGCGATTCGCCGGTGCCATAAATTTTGAACCAGTGCCAGTTGTAGGGATGAACATTGTCCTTGTACGGGCGGCGCGGTGCCGGACCTTGCCACAAGTCCCAATCGAGCTCCACCGGGACAGGAACTTCCTTTCCCTTACCAATCGACTTGCGCACATTGCTATACCAGGCTTTCGCAAAGTACGGCCGTCCGATAATCCCTTCGCGGATCTTCCCAATGATCTCTATCGTGTGGGGCGACGACCGCTGTTGCGTGCCCATCTGCACGAGCTTTCCGTACTTTTGCTGCGCCTCGATCAACAGCGCACCCTCCGCTGGATCGTGGCTGCACGGCTTTTCGAGATAAACGTGCTTGCCCGCCCGCAACCCCGCGATAGCCATTGGCGTGTGCCAGTGATCCGGCGTCGCGATGGTGATGGCATCCACATCTTTTTGTTCGAGTACTTTGCGAAAATCTTTCTCTGTCGCAGCCGGCTCGCCCATTTCCTGCATCGTGGCATCGGCGAATTTTTTCAGTATCGTGCTGTCCACATCGCAAACATGCGAAATGCGTGCGGCGCCTTTATTCGCTTTAAGGCTCGCGAGGTGCGCGTAGGCGCGGCCGTTTAAACCAATCACCGCAAAGTTGAGCCGGTCATTCGAGCCAAGAATCTGGCGGTAGCTCTTTGCCGTGGATCCCACCGCCAGCCCTGCCGCGCCTACCGCCAAGGCATCAATAAATTCGCGTCGTGTAAGCATCGATTTCCCCGCACCTTTTGGTTACCGTTGGCTTGGCCGCTCGCGGCAGCGCATAGCATAGCGCGCCCTCAACAAGCGATGCCAGCCTTCGCCAGCGTCCTTTTCAGTCCAGCCATGCTGCTTCGCGTAGACGCTTCCGGCGAGCCCGCGCCACGCCAATGCGTTTCCAGACTCAAGCCCAAGCGGAATCCATCGCGTTGCAAAGCTTGCAGTTGGCCAACCCAATCCACAATTCCGCCGCCCACGGGCGCCCAGTCATATTTGCCGCCCGGCTTGCGCACCACATCCTTCGAGTGGCAGTGCCCGATGCGTTCCTTGGGCAACAATTGATAGCCGTCTGGGTAAGGCGTGCTTCCCAGTGCCGCGGCATTCCCCGGATCCCAATTCAACATGAAATTTTTGTTGGGGATGGCTTTCAATATCGCCGCCGACTCTTCGCCGGTCGCGGTGTTGCAAGTCATTTCGTTCTCGAGCAGCAGGATCAATCCATCTTTCGCACATCGTTCCGCGGCCTGCTGCAATTTCGCGTTGATGGCGGCGCGATAGGGCTTGGGATCGTCCAGCCGCCAAAAATCGAAGCAGCGAATTCTGTCAGTTCCAAAAAATTTTGCCAGCGCAATGCACTGTTCGAGCAGCTTATCCTGTGCGCTGGCATCGAAATCCGCTTTGAATTGGTCGCGGTTCTCGCTTTGCGATGATCGAGGAGCGCCGGGCCAGTCCGTCTTGAATAACGGGCTGGCAATGTCCGTGACGCGCAATTTGTGTTCGTCGAGAATTTTCCGCGCGTCTCCGAGCTCCTGCGGATTTAGCGCCGTCGCGTTTTTGTTCCACATGGAACGCAGTTCAATCCAGCGCAGCGCGAACTCGCCGGAAACGATTTGGCATACCTTTTCAAAGTCCTGCGAAATCTCATCATTAATGACCGCCAGCCGAAATGGGCATGGCGCATCGATTTTTTCCGCCATCTGACCGAAGCGTGTAGACGCACCCGCTTTCTTGACCAGCGGTGGCGTTAGCGCCTCCAGTGCCGCCAGTCCTAGTCCCGCGAGCGCTTTGCGCCGGGTAAACTCCATCGACCGCCTCCCATCTGTCACCGAAGTTTCACTGCGATTCTATCATCCGTCTTTTGCAGTATCGAGGTCATCCCGCGATCTTGCGCGACGCGCTTCTGCGATGCCATGGGATTTGTTGCGCGGATGCGCCAGGGGCTAGAATCTACTGGGAGTAATTTATGGCTGACGAACTCGTGATTGCAGGTCGTGCGTTCCGCTCCCGGCTGATCGTGGGAACAGGGAAGTACCGCAGCTTTGAGGAAATGGCCCGCGCGCACGCCGCCTCCGGCGCAGACATGGTCACAGTTGCCGTACGCCGCGTCAACCTGACTGACAAGTCCAAGGAATCGCTTCTGGACTTTATCGATCGCGAAAAGATTTTTATCTTGCCGAATACCGCCGCCTGTTACACAGCCGACGAGGCCATGCGAACCGCCCGCCTTGGCCGCGAAGTCGGTCTCTCGAACTGGGTGAAGCTCGAAGTCATCGGCGACCAGCAGACACTTTTTCCGGACACCGAACAGCTAATCGAGGCCACGCGAGTGCTGGTGAAAGAAGGATTCGTGGTCCTTGCGTATACCAATGACGATCTAATCGCCGCGCTCAAGTTGGTAGACGCCGGCGCCGCCGCGGTCATGCCGCTAGCCGCGCCCATCGGATCCGGGATGGGCGTGCAAAACCCCGCAAACCTGCGAATTCTGCGCGAACGCATCACCTCGGTGCCCATGATCGTCGATGCCGGAGTAGGCACGGCGTCCGATGCCGCAGTGGCCATGGAGCTAGGCGCGGACGGAATTCTGATGAACACCGCGATCGCCGAAGCGCAGGATTCTGTATTGATGGCCGAAGCCATGCGCGACGCAACTATGGCCGGCCGCAAAAGTTTTCTCGCCGGCCGCATGCCCAAGCGCCTGTATGCCGCCGCATCCAGCCCGCTGACCGGCGTGGTGCGCTAGGAATACTCTTACTTCCAGCTCGAAATCCAAAATCCCAGCGCCGTGCTCACCAACCATGCGGCCAGCGTCCACTTGAAGGATTTTGAAAAGTGGCGCAAATTGTCGACCTTTGATTTGCAAATCTGCGCCAGCTCAAAAACCTGATCCGTCACATTGCGCAACAGTTGATCCGGCGTAGCGCTCGCCACCGCCGCAAAATATTGTTGGCTGTCTTGGTGCCGTGCGACGTGTTCGTAGTACAGCAATTCGGATCCCTGGCGCGGCGACTCGTGATGTCTAGCGATGCGTGGCACCAAGACTAGCGAAATTAAGTACAGCGACCACACAAAGCCGAATATCAGCCCGGCATAAGTGATCAGATACAACCCGCCCACAATTCCTGCTTCACTCACCTGCCAAACTAATTTGCGGAACACTTCTTCGCCCAAAGGAATGGTGCTGGCGCCGAAAAACAGCAGGAACGTCACCAGATACCCAGCTTTTAAATCCGCGGCCCGAATGATCGCTTGCTGGTCTTCGAAATTGTGCCACGCAAAGTTCAGTTGATCTTCCATCGTGGCGATGGATTTGTCGGAAGCTTGATCATTTGGGAGCATTGGTAGTTAAGCCCGATTTAGGCAAGCCTAATTCTCGAATCACATGATTTGCGCGACGCCGCTCGGAAAACGAGGTTATCTCAGTGTTAACCGGCCGCTGCGCGCGCATTAGTGCAGGAAGACCCTGCGCACCAGCGTGAGAGTAACGCAGCTTACAATGCTTCGCCATTTCTTTCTGCAATACCGCTCCGCTTACGGCGCGCGAAAGAAAAAATGCCAGGTGGCATCGACCATCGCGTGCACCATCGCCGAAGCGAAAATCGATCCCGTCTTGCGCCACGTCCAGCCATAGAAAAATCCCGCCATCGTCGCGAGCAACGCATAGCGCCAGTTCGGAAAATGTCCGTTCGTGATGTGCGAAAGTCCGAATAGCACGGACGCCGCGCACCATCCGGCAAATTCGCTGCGGCATAGACGCGAAAGCATGTTTTGCAGCAGGCCGCGAAACAAAAATTCTTCCGGCCACGCCGTAAAAATCAAAATCCCGAGCGCAACCGCTGGGAATGACGCAACCGAACGCCATTGCGGCGCGTAAGCGACAAAGTGCATCGCCAATCCGAGCGGAATAGCGATGCCTGCAAACACGAGAAAACTAGAGGCAACGTAAACGCTCCAGCGCGCTCCCCAGCCCGCAAGGTAGCCAGTGCCCGCCACGCGACGCGTCAGCAGAAATACGGCGATACCCACATCGACCATCAGCAAAACAGTGAAAATGTAGGATAATTTTCCGCCAGGAAATGGCCACAGCCACTTGGCCGGAGAGAACTTTACGGCCACCCACACGGTAGCCAAGATCACGAAATCCTGCCAAGCTCCGGGAGGTTTGTTTTCGGCAGAGAACGCCAACGCTAGCGGAATTATGACCAGACCGAGCACAACAGCTGCGCGCGTCAGCGCAAAAGTATTTGTCCCCACGCCATAAATCAGGTATGCAAAGAAGAGGCTCGCGCCAAGCAAAATGCCGGCAACCGGGCCCAGCCGCCCGGCGCAGGCCTCTGCAGCCCCACGCGCCGCGAACAGTAGCATGACCAAAAGCAGTAAAATGAAGGTGGTAAGTGTGGCCGCAAATTCCCGGCCGCCGTATCCGAGCCAAGCGCCATATACCGCTGCCGCCAGGGATAATAATCCCCACAAGCAGAGAATGGGCACGGCGCCGAATTGGCGGTCGCTGGGCAAGAATTAGCAACGAAATTGTAGCGCAGCCACGCGGGAGAAAAAAACGCGGCCCCACATGACGACCGAAAAAATACAGACCGATGGGGTGAGCAACGCCGCGCGGCCGGAAAATCGTCGTCTCGCCTACATCGACTGGATGCGCGGTTTCGCCTGCCTCGCGATGTTTCAAGGCCATTGCTACGACGCCTGGCTCGGCCCCTGGGCGCGCGGCGGCCGATTTTACCGGTATTCGCAGCTGATCGACACCATGCCCGCGCCCATTTTTTTATTTTTGTGCGGCGTCTCTTTTGCCTTGGTCACCGAGCGCTTGCGGCAAAAAGGCGTAGACCGCGACGCGATTGCGCGACAGACCATGTTGCGCGGCGCGGCAATTTACGGCGCCGGTTTTTTGTTTCGCTTGCAGGAATTTGTGCTCGGCTATCCCAAAGCTCCGTGGAGCGATCTCCTGCGCGTGGACGTATTGAACATTCTCGGCCTGGCCATGATTCTCATGGGCGCCGTCTGTTGGGTGTCGTCGGTGACAGGAAATCCGATCGTCGCGCGTCTCGTCACTATGGTGACGAGCGTGCCGCTCGCAGCAGGAATCGCGCTGGCTACCCCGCTCGTCTGGACCAGCTACCGTCCACAATTTTTACCCTGGCCCATCGAATCTTACATCGATGGTGTGCACACCTACGGCGCGCCCCAGCCATGGGTCTTCCCGATTTTCCCGTGGCTAGGCTTTGCGTTTCTCGGGTTGGCCGTAGGATTTTTTCTGCTCTCGGATTTTGCCGCACGCCGCGACACGCGCGCTCTCGCCGTGCTTGGTGTGCTTGGCGTTGGCGCCACCGTCTTCTCGTTGTTCCTCGATCGCCTGCCTTTCCATTTGTATGCAAATTATGACTACTGGCATAGCAACCCGCTCTTTTTCCTGATGCGCTGCGGTATTTTGCTGCTACTGCTGTTCGCAGCGTTCGCGTGGTGTCACTGGGGATGGGCAATGAAGGGTTTCAGTCCTGCCATTCAATTGGGACAAACCTCCCTGCTGGTTTACTGGGCGCACGTCGAATTTGTCTACGGTCGTTTATCGATCTTGCCGAAAGAGCGCAGCAGCATCGCCGCCGCCAGTCTGGGACTCCTGGTCATCCTCGCGGCCATGCTGGCGCTTTCCGTGCTTCGCACAAGTTGGAAGCAGCGGCATCCGAGCAAGAGCTTCTCAAGGGAAACCCTATCTGTGCAAAATGTCCCGGATGTCGTGTAGCCGCGAAGAACTCGAAACGCGCAGCGCGCTACGGCTGCTGATCAAGATTAGACTGCTGGTTCAGAGGAATTTTGATAATCACTTCGCCCGGCTTCGCCAGCAGTGAACTCTCGCGAGCCAGTTTTTCAATCGCATGCGGATCTGTCCTGAGATCGTGCACGCGCTCCGCCAGCCGCTGATTTTCCTCGTCTAGTCGAGCCAGGTTCGCCTTCACCGTGGCGATTTCATTTTGCGTCTGCCGCATCGCCAAAAATCCGTGCGTACCCAGCACATCGTGCACCACCAGCACCGCAATCAGCACGCCCAAGACGCCGCGCCCATATCTGCGCCACAGCTTCGAAAATTGCTCGTTGTAATCCATGCTCTTCAATTTTGTAAAATCCAGTTGGTTGCTTCTTTCGCCAGCTTGGCGGAAGCCGCCGCGCTTTCCGCCTCAATGTACAAGCGCAGCAACGGCTCCGTACCGCTCAATCTCGCCAGCATCCAAGACCCGTCTTCGAATACGAATTTTGCACCGTCGGTGCGGTCCGTGGATACCACTTTGCGTCCGAGAAGTGTCGAACTGTCCACCGCGACTTTCTTGATCGCGTTTGCCTTTTGTTCGTCGCTCAAATGCAGATTTTCGCGAATGGGCCAGAATTCGCGTCCCAATTTCTTGAACATCGCTTTTAGCTGCTCGCCAATGGATACCCCACGCGCAGCAATCATCTCCGCCACCAGCAGACACGCCAAGATTCCGTCTTTCTCTGGCACATGCCCGCGAATCGTCAGCCCGGCGCTTTCCTCGCCGCCCATCGCGATTTTATCTTCCCGAATCAGTTGCCCGATGTACTTGAATCCCACCGGCGTCTGATAAGTGGATTGTCCGCGAGCTTTTGCCGCGGCATCGATCATCTGGGAAGTCGCTACGCTGCGCGCCGCAGGCAAATTCCATCCGCGGCTTTCCACAATATAGTCGTACACCAGCGCCAAAATATGATTGGGCTGGATCCACGTGCCATCGCGATCCACCACTCCGAAGCGGTCCGCGTCGCCGTCCGTCGCCAATCCCGCCGCGAATCCCGAACCCGCGACCGCTTTGCGCAGCGGCGCGAGATTTTCTTCCGAAACGTCCGGCCCGGTGCCATCGAAAAGGCAATCGCGCTCCGTGCGCATCGCCCGCACGGAAATTCCGTGGTCCGCCAGCGCGCGGTCCAGATAGCCGGCGCCGCAGCCGTGCAAAGCGTCCACAACTACCTGCACCTCCGCTTTTCGCAGCACGTCAAACCGCACCAGTTCTTCAAGCCGCTTCAGGTATGGCCCACGCAAATTAATCTTTTCGGTGTTCTTGTGCTTGGCGCCGTGTGCCGCGGATGTTGCCGCGCCGCCGTTTTCGATCGACTTGACGACGCGTGCCTCGATATCCTTGGTGACTTCCGGAAGCGCCGGCCCGGCGTCCGACGAAGAAAATTTCAGGCCGTGATACTGTGCCGGATTATGGCTAGCCGTAAAGTTGATGGCGCCATCGAGATGGCTGCGCATAATCTCGTAAGCTACGGCCGGCGTCGGACAGAAAGTCTCCGAAAGCAACGTGCGAATTCCGTGTTCTTGCAATATGTCGACCGCCAGCTGCGAAAACTCTTCGGAGTAAAATCGCGGGTCATAACCCACCAGGATCGTTGGTTTGGCGGATTTACTTTTCACATGCTCGGCAATGGCATGCACCGCGAGCCGCACGTTCGCAAATGTAAAATCGTCCGCGATCAGCCCGCGCCAGCCAGAAGTGCCAAACTGAATCGGAGACTTAGTAGGAGAGGCAGTCATAGCTCCACATTCTAGCCTTATCGCCGAAGCTTACAAACGGCGAGTCTATCGTTGCCAGAAAATCGCGCATTTGACCCTACAGGGAGTTTTCGATGAAAGCAGCCGCCAAGGTCAAAATCATCCTGGTCACCGTCGGGTCTCTCGCGGAAGGCCGCAACATCGCCCGCAGCGTGGGGAAGAAGCGCCTGGCGGCCTGCGTGAATGTCGTCCGTGCTCCGGTCGAGTCCATTTACCAGTGGAAGGGAAAAGTCACCGTCGCTCGGGAATATCTGCTGGTGATCAAGTCCACGGCGACTCGTGTGCCGCAGCTGCAAACAGAAATTCGTCGCCTGCACAGCTATGACCTTCCGGAAATCATCACCCTGCCCGTCGACGGAGGGCTTGCGGAGTATTTGGCATGGGTACGCGAATCGCTCGCGTAAACACGGACGCGTTTACGCGATACGTTGCGAAATCAGACGTACAACAGCGCTTGATCGAGGTCCGCGTTGATATCTTCCACATCTTCGATGCCCACCGATAAGCGCACCAATCCTTCGGTAATTCCGACGCGGTCCCGCACTTCGGGCGGCATAGAAGCGTGCGTCATCTGCGCCGGCAGCGAAATAAGCGTTTCCACGCCGCCCAAGCTTTCCGCCAGCGCGCAAAGCTTTACTTGATTTAGAAAGCGGCGCGCCGCATCGAGCGTCCCCAGGTCAAATGACAGCATCGCACCCGGCCCGCGCTGCTGGCGGCGCGCAATGTCATGCTGCGGGTGCGAGGGCAACCCCGGGTAATAAACCTTGCGAACTTTGGGATGCGCATCCAGATGCCGGGCTACCGCGATGCCGTTGGCGTTGTGCTGCAGCATGCGCACCGCCAGCGTTTTGATTCCGCGCGACACCAGAAAACAATCCATCGGCGCTAGTCCCGTCCCTGCGGAGCGTTGAATGAAATAAATTTTTTCCGCATCTTCCGGTCGCGTCAGCACCACCGCGCCGCCCGTCGAATCGCTGTGACCGTTGAGATATTTGGTCATGGAATGCACCACGATATGCGCGCCAAGTTCGATCGGGCGCTGCAGATACGGGCTGAGAAAGGTATTGTCCACCACTACCGTAACGTTGCGGCCGCTCGCGAGTTTGGCCACCGCCGCGATGTCCGTGACGCGCATCGTCGGATTCGTCGGCGTTTCGATGTACAGCATTTTCGTATTGGGCCGGAAGGAGGCCAGCACCAAATCGGGCGACGAAGTGTCTACAAAACTAAATTCGAGTCCGAAGTGCACCAGCAGTTGCGTCGAGAGCCGGAACACTCCGCCATACACCGCTTCCGACAGCACCACATGGTCGCCCGGCCGCAGCATGCGAAACACTGCGTCGATTCCCGCCATCCCGGAAGAAAAAACATATGCGCTATGGCCGCCTTCCAGTTTGGCCATGGTTCTTTCGAGCGCTTTGCGGTTCGGATGATTGGTGCGCGCGTAGTCGTAGCCCTTATTTTTTCCCAGTTCGTCGTACACGTAGGTTGAAGTCTGGTAGATCGGCGCGACGATGGCCCCGGTGGCAGGGTCTGGTTCCTGGCCGACGTGGATGGCGTTGGTGGCAAAACCCATCTTGCTCTCCTTAGCGTATTGGTACGGCAGCCGCTGGCTGCGAAATGGTCACAGAGGATGCTGCAGCTTCCCCGAACGGCATGTAGAGAGGATGGCTCAAACGGTACCGCAGCAGCCTGGAGCCGTCAAATCATTGCTGTTCCTCGTGTGCGCCGCGTGTGAGCGCGTTCGCCAAGCAGCGTATCCGCACCGCGTGGCATCGTAATCATCAGAACAAAAGATGACGGGACTTGACCGCACGCCACTTTCGCATACAGGATAAAGGCCGGATCATCCATGCAAGTTTATTCCAGAACACGGACTGGGCTGTTGCTGTGCGCGGCGCTCGCCGCCGCCATCACGCCGCGGACTGCCTTGGCACAGGACCATCAGCCTTCCGCAAAACAAGATGTCCCGGAGACGCATTCGGCAGCGAACACCCGCATCACCATTGAAGTCAGCGGCGGCGAAAAGAACGTCGCCGTTGAAAATGCCAGTGTGTACGTGAAATATGTCGAAGAGCACAAAGTGTTGAAGGACAAAAAGTTAGAGTTGAACGTGAAGACTGGGCACGAAGGCGTGGCGCATGTTCCGAACGCGCCGCCGGGGCGCGTGCTCATTCAGGTCGTCGCTGATGGCTGGAAATCTTTTGGCCGCTGGTACGACATCACGGATCCGAATCAAACGTTCAAGATCCATCTCGACCGGCCACCGAAGTGGTACTAGCAGCTTTTAGCGTCCACAGGATCGCGGGCGTAACGCAAATCGCAGCGCCCAGGATTCTTCGCACGCAACACTAAATTTTTCTTTGCGTCGCCGCAACGCCGGCATTTCGCAAAGCATACGCGCAGCAAATAATTTTTTCTCGCTTGGACCGAAAAGGGGAAAAGTTTCGTGGAAATTTCTGTTGCGCGGTGATTAGTTGCCGCGATTCTACTCCTAGATTCGATTCCCGCCCAAAAAAAATGGAATTACTCTTGCCGCGTCGCAAAAAGTTTACTGCCGGCGTCTGTTTGCACAGAAAAGGTGCAAAGCGGTCAAGAACGTTGCAGCGCGGGAAGTTACCCGCTGCCGCTGGTTGATTTCCACACGGTTTTCAACACTTGTGTTGAAAACTTAATCGGCAAGAAATATTTGGTGCGCCTTTCGGCATCCGTCGTGCACAGCCGGGGAGCAAGGTGACCAGTGCCTCGCTCGCATCATCCGCGCGTTCCAAGTATAATTCTTCGAGTGAACGAAACTTTTAGCGGGCCGTTCTCTCTGGTGCAGATGTTTTTCGGCAGCATTGCCGCGCGTCCTTTGCGCAGCCTGCTCAGCGTGATCGCCATCGCTATCCAAGTGATTCTGGTTTTAATGATCGTTGGTCTCACCTCCGGCGTGATCTCCGAATGGGGAAAACGCGTCGAAGGCGTCGGCGCGGACATCCTCGTACAGCCGCCTAACTCTTCCATTTTCTTCGCGTTTTCCAGCGCCGTGATGCAAGAGAGCGTTGGCGATCAGATCGCCGCGCTTCCCGGCGTCGATGAAGTAGCTCCCACGGTGATCCTGACCGAGCCCAAGAATTTGATGATGATTTACGGCATCGACTACCAACGCTTCAACGCATTGAGCCGCGGTTTTCTGTATCGCGCAGGCCGTCCCTTTGCCGCGCCCGATGAAGCTATCGCCGACGACATCATGGCGCAGCAGCGCCACTTGAAAGTCGGCAGTCAGATCACCCTGCTCAATCATACGTTTACCGTCACCGGAATCGTCGCGCATGGCAAGGGCGCGCGCTTTTTTATTCCCATCCGCACCGCACAAGAAATTGCCGGCGCCGAACAGCGCGTCTCCATGTTTTATGTGCGCAGCAAAGGCGACACGGAAGCCACACGCGCGCAAATTCTGAAGATGATGCCGCAAAGCAGCGTGCGCTCGCTTTCCGAATACGTTTCGCTGATGACCTCTTCGAACCTACCGCAGCTAAAGCCTTTTACCAGGACCATGGTGTGGCTGGGCATCGTCATCAGCTTCCTGGTGGTGCTTCTGAACATGCACACCATGGTCATGGAGCGCACTCGCGAGGTGGGCATTTTGAAAGCGTTAGGCTTTACGCGTTTCGCGGTCGTCCGCATGCTGCTCGGCGAGACGCTGATCATCGCAGTGATGGGCACCACGCTCGGAATTCTTCTGACTTTTCTTACGCAAGCCATTCTCAAGGAAACCAGTCCCGGCCTGACCGTGCTGATTTCCCCGAGCTGGATATTTTCCGCGATTGGCTTGGCGCTGGTGGGCGCAGCCGCTGGCGCAGTTTACCCTGCCTTACGCGCTGCCAGTTACGATCCCGTCGTCGCTCTCGCTTACGAATAGTTGCGTCGGCGACAGCGCCATTCGCAAGAAAGTGAAAATATCCGAAACCGCGGAAGTTCCGCGTCGGATGTTTTTTGTGGTCAAATAGGCGGCGCATTTCTGGAGAAGCCCTGATGCAATTGCCGATGGACAAACATTTTGAGGCGCGCATTTTGGAACGGCGCAATTTGTCCCACGACTTGTGGCTGGTGCGTGTCGATCCCGGAGGGCCATTTAAATTTCTTGCCGGGCAATACGCGACGTTGGGCGTGGAGTTTGAAGGCAAGCGGCTCGAGCGCGCCTATTCCATCGTCTCGTCGCCCTACGAGAACACCCTGGAATTTTTCATCGAACTGGTCCCGGAAGGGCTGCTCACTCCGCACCTTTACAAACTGCAAGTCGGCGACACGCTGCTTTGCCGCAAGATTTCCAAGGGTCGCTTCACGCTCGATCTGCGCAGCGGCCGCAAACATCACCTGCTCCTTTCCACGGTCACGGGCATCGCGCCGTTCGTCAGCTACGTGCGTACGCTGTACCGTGATTTCAAGGAAGGGAACAGCGCAATGCCCGGCGACCACAAGCTCTATTGCTTGCAAGGCGGCAGCCGTTCCTGGGAATTTGGCTATCGCGACGAACTCGAGAAAATTGCCGGGGAAGTTCCGTGGTTTAAGTTTGCCACCACCGTGAGCCGGCCGTGGGAAGACACCGCGTGGGCGGGCGAAAGCGGCCGCGTCGACGATCTCATTCGCAAATACACCGATGTGTGGGGTTTGCGTCCGGCGGAGACCACCGGCTACCTCTGCGGCCATCCCAACATGGTCGAAAATGGCCGCGGCATTCTGCAACGCGGCGGCTGGAAAAAAGACGCGCTATTCGAGGAAATTTACTTTCAGCCGTCTAAAGAAGCGGAAGAAGCCTAGTTATGGTTTAATGACGTCAACCGCGGACCGTCGTTCTTATTGCGGCGCAGTCTTCCTACGCAGAGGTGCCACATGAAACGAACAATCCTAGCCATCACTTTGGGCCTTCTGTGCATTCCAAACGGAATAGCACAACAAACACCTGCGGCAGCCCAACAGTCGCCCGCGGACGCCCCCGCTACAAAGGAAGACATTGAACGCTATCTGGAAGTCATGCATATGCGGGACATCGTGAAACAAATGATGGGCGTAATGTCGAAGTCCATGCGTGAAGTGGTGCATGGGCAGGCTGCTAAAAATCGCACGGAGCTGCCCGCCGACGCTGAAGAACGCATGAATAAGCGAGCGGAGGAGTGGATAAAGAGTTTTCCTATTGACGAGATGCTTCAAGTCATGGTTTCCGTTTACCAGAAGCATTGGACGAAGGCAGACGTGGACAACATAATTGCGTTCTACTCCACTCCCACAGGTCAGAAACTGCTCACGGAAATGCCGCAAACCATGGCCGAAGCCATGCAGGCAATGCGCCCCATTATGGAAAAACAAATGGACGGAATGCGACAAAAAGTCGAGCAGGAAGTGGCGCAGCTCAAAAAAGAGCAGGAAGACGCGCAATCTAAAAAGGCAGCGCCCGTCTCTAACTAAAAATGAACAGCGTTCGTTGATTTCCTGATCTGGAGCCGCACCTTCAGGCGCCGGGATCGCCTGAAGCGACGGAGCGTTCGATGATCGAAGAAACGTCTTCGATGGTGGCCAGCGGGCAGAGGACGTGAACGGTTTCTTCGGGATCGGTGACGTCAATTTTGATGGCACCGTTTTGCGTGCTGATGAGCACGTGTTCGTGACCGTCTTGCACTTCGACGAGGGTGGAATCGGGCAGTTTGGCTAGTTCCCTTATTGCGATGCGTGCGACCGGCATCCATTCCTTGGCTTGGTGCGCTGCTTCGATGAAGTGACGGCGCGGCACAGCATCCATGACCATGGGAACCGCCGCCGCCGGCAGCCACAGGTGCACATGGGTGCCGCCATCGCGATACTCGTCGACGTCGACGCGCATTACGCCTTCGCGGAAGGTGTAGGCGCTGGTCACGGCTAGCGTTCCGGCGAAACCCAGGGCAACTTTAGCGAGCATAATCATCGCGTTGCTCCCGTCTGCGTCGGAGTGTTCTTCGAATCCACCCACACGCGCACGGTATTTTCTTCGTCCTTCACCGAAACTAGTTCGGTGTCGCCTTGCGCGGCAAGCGCCCGCAACCCCGCGACGATGTCCAATTCATCCTTGCCGGCAGAGAACAACGCGTCGACAACCTTCATAGGCACTTTCACCTCTACGTGCGAAACCGCGTGCGCGCCCGCTTCCGCGGATTCTTTTTCGGACGAATTCTTTTCATCGTGGTTCTTCAAGTCTTTTCCGTGATGATGCATACGTCCCGATTTTTCCGTCACGTGCACCAGCAAAAAGCCATCCTGTTTGGCGACGCGCACATCTTCGTCCGTGCCGTTCACGGTGACGAATTCTCCGTCTTTCGAATTGCGCACGGCGTCCAGGATGGCGTGCAGATCCACACCGTCGGCATCCATGGTGTCAAACTTGTCGAACTTTATTTTCCCGTTGTGCAGTTGATTCTTGTTGATCGCAGGAAGCACTTTCTCCGCCAGGGCCAGCGGCACATTCACGCATACGGTTTCGCCACCGGAGTCCGCGCTCACGACGCGTACGTGCAGCCATTGATTGCTGCCCGCCGTGGATTGCGCGACGACGGCCGAGGGGACCAAAGGAGAAATCAGCAGCGCCGTGGCGGCCACCAGGGAAACGCGTCTTACCAGTTTTAGAGAATTTTGTATCTGCACAGCTTGCCTCCTTCGTCCGTTGCGGTCCATGCCACGCGGTGGCCTGGGGTCCGGCTTGTTGAGTGGCGCCGGTGGTTTATCGGCGTCTGATAGGAATACGCGCGGGGATAACGGAATGTTCCAAGGAATCTTGCGGGCGTCGGCGATCCGAATTGAGTTGAAATCCCAGAAACATGTAACCCAGCGCTTGCAACTGCGCTACCTTAAATACTTTTAAGTGCGGCGCGCCTCCTATGACGAGCAAGGGGGCGGGAAGAAAGACGCAGGCAGAAGCCTGAATGGCGCATCCGACGAGGCTCGAGAACGCCGCGAGTAAAAGCGAGGCTCCTCTTCCCCGGCTTAGACACGTTATAGAAGAGAGCCGGGCGCCGGCTTGCCATATTGCAAGGCTTGTGCCAGCGGAGGATAAGGATCACTTCGTCATGGACGTATACGAGGGCCAGGGCCCGAAAGTATCACTTTTCTTCGTGGGTGAAAGGTCGAATAAAGGGCTTCTTTGTCACGGCTTTATCGAACGCGCGCCAAAGCACCGCGCTCTCGCTCTACGCTTCGGTGGAGAACCGAAATGTGGTCGTTACGCAGCAGACCCATGTTTGCGTCGGAGGTTTTCCCTCACCTGTTCGCACAGATCAATCTTCGAGCAATAATTCCCGCCTCCATTCCTTCGGTTAGGAGTGCACCCTATCAACTTCGATTGACCATTGGATCGGGAAGGGTGGCCTGGTCGCCGGGCAGAGTGGAGCCTTTGTTTGCCAATAAGCCTTCGATTGCGGAAAACAGCTCAGCGGTGCGGATAGGCTTAGAAACATAGCCGTCCATACCAGCAGCAACACATCGTTCCTGATCGCCCTTCAGCGCATGGGCGGTCATGGCAACAATCGGAAGGTGTCCGCCGGTTCGTTCTTCTTTTTTCCGAATCGCGGCAGTAGCCTCGAAACCGTCCATACCTGGCATCTGAATGTCCATGAGCACGAGATCGAAACTATCTTTTTCCACCGCCGCGACCGCCGCACGACCATCTCCCGCGACGGACACGACATAGCCTCGTTTCTCGAGAAGGCGGACAGCAAGAGTTTGATTCACGGCGTTGTCCTCCGCCAGCAAAATTCGCGCTCGGTTTTGAGTCTCGCGCAGAGTATGGCGGGTCACGAGGGGAACGGGCTTCAACTCGGCGGTTTTCTGCAATATGTGGCGAATCGAGCTCAGCAGTTCACCCTGGCGGATGGGTTTGACGAGGTATGCCGAGATTCCGAGCTCCCGGCAGCGCGCGGCATCACCTACATGCCCTGCCGACGTGAGCATCATAATTGCTGCTCCCACTAGCTGCGAATCCTTCTGAATGATCTCTGCTAGCGTGAATCCGTCCATCTCCGGCATCTGCCCATCTAGCAAGATAAGAGGAAATGAACGAGCGGTACTTTTCGCAATTTCGAGTGCCTGAAGTGCCGCGCGGCCTCCTTCGACCGCCGTAGGTCTCATACCCCACCGGTTTAACATTCCCTGAAGGACACGGCGATTCGTAACGTTATCATCCACGATTAGCACTGGCAGGTTTCGCAACTCTTCCGCCTCAACAGGCGCTGGACGCGCTGAAGGCGCGCTCTGGATCGCCAAGTGGATCGTAAAGTTGAACGTACTGCCCTGACCAGATTGACTTTCGACCCAGATACGCCCGCCCATCATCCCAACAAGTCTTGTGCAAATTGTAAGTCCCAAACCCGTGCCGCCGTACTTGCGCGCCATTGTGCCGTCCGCCTGGGAAAACGGTTCAAACACTAGTTGTTGCTTATCGGCGGGGATGCCGACGCCCGTATCTTTCACGGCAAAGTGCAATGAAACGCCATCGGAAGACTCTTCTTCTTGTGTCACAGACAGCAGAATCTCTCCACGCTCGGTGAACTTGATAGAGTTTCCGACGAGGTTGACGATGATCTGCCGGATGCGCCCAGGGTCACCGAGAACTGCCTCAGCGACATCGGGATGCACTTCGTAAATCAATTCCAGTCCTTTCTGGTGAGCCCGGAAGCCCAACGCTTTCATGGTTTCGCCCAAGCTTTCGCGCAAATCGAAAGGAATGGACTCGATCTCCAACTTGCCAGCTTCGATCTTGGAGAAGTCCAGGACATCATTAATAACCGTCAGTAATGACTCGGCCGACAGTCTGACAAGGCCCAACGAGTCGCGCTGCTCAGTCGTGAGGTCGGTGTCCAAAACCAATTCCGTCATGCCGAGGATGCCGTTCATGGGGGTGCGAATTTCATGGCTCATGGTGGCCAAGAATGTGCTTTTTGCCCGATTGGCATCTTCAGCGGCTTCTTTGGCAACGGCCAAATCAGTATTTGCCCGCGTAAGGTCCTGGGTACGATCCCGGACACGAGCTTCCAAGATCTCTTGCTGTCCGCGAATCTCTCCGGCCATGCTGTTGAACGCGCGAGTCAAGAGGCCTATTTCGTCGCTGGAGACGACTGGAAGATCCTGAAATCCTACGTACCCTTCGCGTCGCAGATTGTCCGCGGCTTGTGTCAGTGCTCGCACCGGTGCGACGATTCGCCGGATCACGACGGAGAATGCCGCGGTGACAATTAGCATCACGACGGCGATGCTTAAGAGGATGACCAACTCCATGGTGTGAACTGAAGAAACGAGCTTCGTCCTATTGAAACCGACGTAGACCGTTCCCACAATTCCGGTCAGGACGGGCATTCTAAAAACGACGACCGGCTGTTTTTCTCCAGGCAGAGTGATCAGAGATCGATCCTTCAGACTCTCTGTTTGCTCCCTCAAAGCTTCCGGAAACTTCGGAACAAAGGTATGCGCAAGTACCTGCCCATGTGGGCCAGCTACGTAGGCCCAGTCAACATCCGGAATGCTTAGCGTTGCGTCCAGTGCGGACTGTACCGAAGTGAGGTCTCGATTGACCAAAGCAGACTCAACCGATTTCGCCAGTGCGGCGGCAACGACGTCGCCGTGGGCCATGAAATTCTCTGTCATACGCTGCGATAGCTGCCGGTTCATAAGTGTATACAGCACCGCCACGACGAGCACGGCACAAACAAGTTGCAGCGTCGTCAGTTTTTTCGAGATGCTTTTCATTTTGCTTCTTCTGGCGCCTCTTCCGGCACCCAGTGTCCCTTCTCCGTTCGAGTCAGCCAGACTCGGTGCCACCCCTGATGGTTGGTGACGGAGAATTCTAGTTTTACGCCCAAACCGGGATCCCAGCCGCGCAAGGATTCCATTGCGTGAATGAAATCTTCTCGCGACGGAGAAGGACCTGCGCGGCGGAGCGCCTCGGTGACCACGACCGCGTTTAGCCACCCTTCTAGAGTCACGAAACCATAGTTCTCCGGTGCAAGGTGGGCGCGGTAATCAGCGACAAGCGGGTAGCGCGCATCGTCGGGGGATGGCACAACCTGGCTATTGATGAGGTTGGCTGTTAAATCCCTTCCAACTGTCCTTGAAGCCTCTTGCAATTTATTGAGCAAGACTTCTGCACCCACGAAGCTGACGTTCGCCACGGGAACATCCCACCCAGCCATGCGCGCGTCGCGGATAAAGGCACCACAGGGGCCGTAGACGCCCACGGCTATCACCGCGTCAGCGCCAGCCTGCCGGAGGAGTCTTACCTGGGCGGTCATGTCCGTTTCAAACGGCTGGTTTCGTCTATAAGAGACCGTCTCCACGGGCTTGAGATTTAGTTCTGCCAGCGCCTCGGCGACGCCGATCTCGCCACTCTTCCCGTACGCATCCGCTTGTCCGATAAATCCAATTCGTCGAAAGCCTTTGGCATATAAGTAGCGGACCAAAGCGCGCGTTTCTTCGCGATACGACGCACGAATATTGAATACGAACTTGTCGTAAGGAGGTCTACGTTGAGGGTCCGCTCCGGTGAACGGTGCGATGTTGACGATCTTTTCCTTCTCGTAGTACTTCAACAGCGGCAGGATACGAGTAAGCGTTGGCGTGCCCACATAGTCGAATAGGAAAAAGGATTTCTCTATTTCAATCAGTTCGTTGGTGTTCTGAACGGCGGGGTCCGGTTCATACTGGTCGTCTTTGAGCACGATGGAAATTTTCCGGCCGTAGATTCCACCTTGCTCGTTGGACAATTCGAAATAGGCAACCGAACCGCGGAGCAAGTTCTGACCGAGCGATCGCGAGGGTCCGGATTGGACGTTAGAAACGCCAACGATAATTGGCGGGTTGAAGATCGAATGATCCTCTGGGACCGATAGACGGACCTGTGCACGCAAGTCTGTACAAGATAGGATTGCTCCTGCGACCACCCACAAAACCGCTATGCGTCTCATTGGCGAACCTATTGCACACCGCAACGGAATGCCTCCAAAAGACCGTTGCATATGAAGGGCCTAAGCGAGTAGGAGACGTGCTTATAACTCTCTTTGCTACAACATGCTGGCGGCCAGCCTGACTCGACTCCGTGATCTGCGCCATCCCTTTTACTTCAGAAATGGAACTCGCGTCCATAATGGAACTGAAGCAGCTTAGTCCTCGATGGGCTGAGGCGGTAACCGGTTCTCCCCAGCCAGGGGGTTTCAAGGTAGGTCCGAAAATGCGGGGAACGGGCGGCGAGCAAGACTAACCGACACTGAGCGGGACTTCGCGTTGCCGCCACAAGCATCTCGGTAGAGAACTTTTCGCCTGGACGCGAAGCTCGAATTGCGGCTTTCTTCGGGCTTGTGTCGATTCTTCTCTGCGCTGTTCACGCCCTCCGCGAGCATATTCCGCCTCGGCATGCGGCACATTGCTGAAGGTACAGCGCGGTCTGTACAGAAAGGTATCTCTGCTGACAAGCGAAATCCTTGCCGTTCGCTAGATTACCAGATTCGGTCGATTCGCTAGATTAACTCCGAGGGATCCATTTCAAGTAGACGGCGGCGAGCGGGGGGAGAGTCAGCTCGAAGGAAAAGGGGCGACCGAGGTGGTGCAGGGGCTGGGCGTCCACGCGGCCGGCGTTGCCGACATTGGAGCCGCCGTAACGGCCGGCGTCGCTATTGAAGATTTCGCGATACGTGCCTTCTCGTGGGACGCCGATGCGATAGCCCTGGCGCACTACCGGCGTAGCGTTCAGGGCAACTACGAGCAGGTCGTCGGGGGATTTGCCGTGGCGGATGAACGACAAAATACTGTTGTCGGCGTCGTTGGCATCAAGCCATTCGAAGCCCTGCCAATCGAAATCGACTTCGTGCAACGCGGGTTCCGCGGCGTAAAGACGATTGAGGTCGCCGACGAGTTGTTGAACGCCGCGATGAGACGCGTATTGCAGTAGGTGCCAGTCGAGACTGTGTTTTTCAGTCCATTCCTGGCGCTGCGCGAACTCCTGTCCCATGAAGAGAAGTTTTTTCCCGGGGTGCGCGTATTGGTAGGCGTAGAGCAGGCGGAGGTTGGCGAACTGCTGCCACATGTCGCCGGGCATTTTGTGAAGGAGAGAATTTTTCCCGTGCACCACTTCATCGTGGGAGAAGGGTAGAAGAAAATTTTCCGTGAATGCGTAAATCAGGGAGAAGGTGAGCTTGTTGTGCTGGTATTTGCGGTGCACGGGATCGGCAGAAAAATATTTGAGGGTGTCGTTCATCCAGCCCATGTTCCATTTCAAGCTGAAACCGAGGCCGCCGAGATAGGTGGGGCGAGAGACGCTGGGCCAGGCGGTGGACTCTTCGGCGATGGTTAAGATTCCCGGAAAACGTTCGTAGGCGACTTCGTTCAAACGTTTGAGAAAGTCGATCGCTTCGAGATTTTCGCGGCCCCCGAATTTGTTGGGAACCCACTCGCCGGACTTGCGTGAGTAGTCGAGGTAAAGCATGGAAGCTACGGCATCTACGCGGAGGCCGTCGATATGGTATTTGTCCAGCCAGAATAAAGCGTTAGAGATTAAGAAATTCTGGACCTCATTGCGACCGTAGTTGTAAACGAGAGTGCCCCAATCGGGATGGGAACCCTGGCGCGGGTCGGAGTGTTCGTAGAGATGGGTGCCATCGAACTGCGCGAGGCCGTGGGCGTCTCGCGGAAAATGGGCAGGCGTCCAGTCCAGGAAGACGCCTAGCTCGGCCTGATGGCAACGATCCACGAACTCCATGAAGTCGGCGGGACTGCCAAAACGGCTGGTCGCCGCATAGTAGCCGAGCGTTTGGTAACCCCAGGAGCCGTCGAAGGGATGCTCCATGATCGGGAGCAACTCGATGTGCGTGTAGCCGAGTTCTTTCACGTAAGGAATCAACTGATCGGCGAGTTCGCGGTAGGTGAGCCAGCGATTCTTGTCGTCGGGAATGGTGCGCCAGGAGCCGAGATGCACTTCGTAGATGGAGATGGGGGCTTCGAGCCACCTCTTAGAAGTGCGGCGCGCGATCCAATCGGAATCTCGCCACTTGTGGGCGTTGAGATCGGCGACCACGGAGCCGGTTCTTGGACGAACTTCCGATCGGAAACCGTAGGGGTCGGCTTTTAGCGGAAGCATGTTGCCGGAGGGGCCGATGATTTCATATTTGTAGACCGCGCCTTCGGCAAGCTCCGGGACGAAGAGTTCCCAGATTCCGGAAGAACCACGCGGACGCATCACGGCGACGCGGCCATCCCAGCGATTGAAATCGCCGACGACGCTGACGCGGCGAGCGCTGGGCGCCCAAACGGCGAAATGCGTGCCGCGGACGCCCTCGTGGGTGGTGAGCTGGGCGCCGAGTTTTTCGTAGGTGTCGTAGTGGCGGCCTTCGCCCATGAGATGGAGATCAAATTCGCTGATGGAATAGGGGAAAGCGTAGGTGTCGTAAGTTTCGAAGGTCTCGCCGCCGTGTGTATGGCAATGGATTTTATAGCTAGCCGGAGCTGGCGCGGTGGTTTGGTTCGACAGAAAGCAGGCTTCGAAAAAGCCTTCTGGCCGCAGCTTTACGGCGTCGACCATCTTGGGCATGGAGACGGGAGCGCGTTCGGCGTTGGCGCTGTGCAGCGAGATGCTGGCTTCAGCAGCCCAAGGCAGGAAAAAACGGATGGCCCATCCGCCGGAAATGGGGTGAGGGCCGAGCAACGAAAAGGGGTCGGCATTGCGGCCGATCAGGAGATCATTGATGCTGGCGGCTAAGCGTTTATCCTCATTGCCAGCATGTACGTTGCTGGGCGAAAGCGAGGAGGAGCGCGTGCGGTCTTCGGCCAATTCGTTGCCTCAGGAGTAAAAATGAAGTACGCCAGAGTCTAGCTTGGAAGCCTCATGGTGAACAGCGATTCTACGAGTTTGCGAGTGGGGCGGGCAATACTGATAACTATTGAGGGGAGTTTCCGATAGCGCGTTAATCGAGACCTACCCGCACTCGCATTGCCCGACACGGAAATTCTTTCCTCGCCGACTATCGACGGCAATTGCCAATTCACTTGTCAGAGAGTTACGATTGCCGCGAAACATGAAAGCAACTGTCACCGCTGTGCTCACCATTTTGCTGTTCGTCAGCAGCGCCATCGCAGACAAGCCAAAGACCGTTGATGAAGCCGTCCAAGTCCTCAAAACCAAATGGTTGCAACCGAAAGATCGCGAATGGATTCTCCGTAACTCCAAGGACGAGGTGCGCAATCGGTTGTCCATGGGCTTCGGCACCGGCGTGAGGAACCAGTTTGGACTTTGGGGAGACAATCAAGCCCTTCGTGATTCGTGTGGCACACAAAACCCGGAAGGCTGTTCTGTTGTGATTCTTGACCGGCTCTGGGAATCAGTGCGCGAGGACGCCGATCCCGCACTCGTGCGCCAGCTTGAGTGCCAGTTTCAGCTTGCCCAGGCGATCCATGTCAGCCTCAAGGGATTTCACGAGATGTCGACTCGCTACAGTGCTCCAACGACTTCAATCACAGATCGACTCGCAACTAGCGACCCTTGCAACATCAGGCTCTGGCTGCCGGAACTCATTGACAATTGACATAGCTGGCAAGCCAAATATGGTTGCTACGTTGCAGTTCCGCACCGGAACGAAGAACGCATACTTTGGGATATCCTTACCCTCGACCAAGCCTTAGCGGTCCTGGGGACGCGGAACGCGTTCAGGACAGTCAACTACCCACCGAAGCTAACGCTTGATTTTGTTCGACAGTGCCAGCATGCGAAAGCACCTCCGTATTGAGCGATTCACAACGTAAGCCCTGGCTCCGTCCTACCTCAATTGAAAGCGCGAACGCTTTCTACGGTTAAGAGAACGGAGCGAACGCACGAAGAAGCTGTCCTGCCTCAGCTGAAATGGAGAAAGCGTTCGTCCGTTAAGAGAAGGCCTAGATGGGCTGTGAGTAAAAGTTTATTTACATTAGGTGTGCTATGCTTGACATAATGTACATTATTCATTACACTCTGCGATTGAATTGAGGAGGGTTAAAGTGCCTTACAGAGAGAAAACTGCTTGGCTATCGCTGATCGCAATGGCTGTTGCCTTTGGCCCGTACTTTACGATTGTTGCCCTGCGCTCCGTACCCGGGGCATTGCCTAACTTACGCCAGCTTGGGCTGTTCGCCGTAGCAGCGATTGCGCAAGTGCTGATCCTGGGCGCTGGCCATCTGTATCTCCATCGCGGGTCTCCCCAGGATGCGGGCACGCCACCGGATGAACGGGATCGTGCAATAATGCGCCGCTCGATCAGTTCTGCTTATTATGTTCTTATCGTCGGCATGATCCTGGTGGGTTGCGTCATGCCCTTCAACTCCAGCGGATGGTCCATCATCAATGCTGCGCTTGTCATGATCGTTGCTGCGGAAGTCGTTCACTACGGCGTAGTCGTGTTGAGCTATCGCAGGCAGACATGATGGAAGGATCGATTTCCAATCGGATCCGCATCCTTCGCTTCCAGAACGGCGAAATGTCGCAGGCCGAGCTTGGTCAGCGCATCGGCGTCACGCGGCAGACGATTGCCGCGATCGAGGCGGGAAAATACTCGCCGTCATTAGAGGCTGCGTTCCGCATCGCCCAGGTCTTCCATTTACCACTCGTGGAGGTATTCCAGTGGGACGCGAAGGCCACCGATTGAAGCAGGACGTGTCTCGAAGCCGTTGATAATTCAAAGAACCAAGCTCCGTCGAGGTTTGGATCGACTGCATCCGGTACTACTTTTCCTTGTTGTTTGAAAGGAGCTCCGATCTATGTTTGAATAAATCCTCCGCGGGGAGAGCCATCATGAAAATATACAATGTCACAGGCTACTTGATTATTTTTTTCTACATGCTGGCTTGTATGTATTCCGCCCCCACGCACTGGGGACCTTGGACTGGAATGTTGATCGGCGGAGTTTATTTTATCTTTTGTTGGTTTCTTGGCGGGTTGTATTTGGCCGATCTACTTCATTTGGGAATCGCTCATCGCGCACTCGACTATAAGGAATGGTTCATAAAATCCGTCACTGTCGTGAATAACGTCTTCGGGCTTTACGTAGATCCGATCGCCTGGGTGAATCGCCATCGCTTGCATCATCTACACGCTGACCATCCCGGGGATCCCAATAAACTTTCCGGCGATGGTTTTTGGCGAACCCTATATCTCTGTCTACTGCCGTATCAATGTAAAGAAAATTTGGCGGGCGATGCGATTTTGAAATCTCGGACCTTTCGCGTGGTTGCGAACCCGTTTTTTGCAATACTCGCACAAGCCTTTAGTTTTTACCTCTTATGGAAATTGCTTGGAGATCTGAAGTTTGCGTTGGTCATGTGGGTGGGAATACGAATTTTTGCAGCGTGGGTAAATATGGTGCAAAACTATTGGACCCACACGCGGAAGTTTGGATACCGGCGATATGACGATGAAGAAGACAACGCCATGAACATTGGTGAGTGGCTACCGGTAACGGCAACCTTTAGCGCTTGTTTGCAGAATAATCATCACCACTATCCGAGACTCTTGCGGCTAAGCCACGACAAATCTGAATACGATTTTGGATTTGTAACGGTCAAACTTATGAAATATCTTGGCTTGGTCGAGGCTACGAAAAAGGGTGCAGAGTTACCCGCGGACGTTCCCTTGGGCGCGCTGGAATTTTAGGGCGTTCTTCTTCTTTTTGTAAATGGTTCAATCGTTTGCCTAAAAAAGCCCGGGGCAATTTCTTCGCCGGCCAGTCCGTAATGTTCCGGCCATTCGTCCGGGTAGTAATAAGTTCCAAAAATTTTATCAATCCACGGAAAATGAATAGCAAAGTTCCTGTCGATGGCCTCTTTTTGAGAAGTATGGTGCCAATGATGATATCTGGGCATCACCAAATACTTTTCCAGCCATTTCGCATTGGGACCGAAATTGCAATGTGTCCAGGTGGCGTGAATGGTAACAAAAATCAAATATGCCAAGATGACGGATTGCGAAAATCCCAGCATCATGGGAACGAGGATGAATCCGCGAACCAGTGTGTCGTCTACAAAATGGGAGCGCGAGCCCGCGATCCAATCGAGGGCCTTCGAAGAATGGTGAATGGCATGAAAACGCCATAGAAAAGGCACTTTATGCAAAGCCAGATGAATGAAGTATTCAGCAAGGTCCGCAACCACGACCGCCAGAAAAAATTGCAAAAACCAAGGCAAGCGGGCGATACATTGTTGAACCACCGGAACGCCCAAATATTTAGTGGCTTGGGTAGCGGGCAACAACACCAGGAAAGATAAAATTTGCAGCGGGAGATGCGTGGACATGAAATAAACCACATCCAAAGTCCACTCGTTTCTGAATGTTCCTTGTTTTGGATACTGCGGCCAGAGTCTTTCGAGTGGCACGTAGATCAGCGCCATCAACAACAAATCAAGCAAAAACCAGTCCAGGCCGATTGCCGGCCCGCCGTGCAAAGTGTCGTTAATCTGTACGCTTGCTCCGCCCAGAGCCGTTGCCGCGATGGCCAGCAACATTCCCGTCAGTGCCAAAATCTTTTTCTTGCGCTTAATCGAAGAAATGATTCCGAATAAAATCGCCGCCACGATGAGGCATTGGATTAAAACACGCATGGTGTGCAGCGGATAATGGGGACGCAGTTCGGGAGAGCTTAGTAGCTGAGGAAAATGCAGGCACAAAACTCCTCCGAAGGAAAGAAATCCAAAAAAGGCCGACAATATCCCACTCCACCAACCCGTTCCAAAGCCGGTAGACTCGGCATCGCCAAAGAATTCATTAATTTTCTGCTCGATCACGATGAATCCTAGTCTACGTTCCTCGATTCAGGCACGCCAGTGGCAAGATAGCGACATGACGCTTGCGCTCGAAAGGAAGTGAAGCCTTTTCTTTCGCGGACGTTGCTTTAGGCGCCGTGCTAGCTCTTTCCCGCATGGCGCACGTTCGAAGGCTATTCGAAGATGATGGTTTTGTTGTTATAGAGGAGAATTCTATTTTCAATGTGCCAACGAACGGCGCGGGAGAGCACCATTTTTTCAAGGTCGCGGCCTTTTTCGACCAGGTCTTCGAGGGAATCGCGGTGCGAGATGCGCGCAATGCTCTGTTCTATGATGGGGCCATCATCGAGGATTTCCGTGACATAGTGCGCGGTGGCGCCGATGAGTTTTACGCCACGGTCGTAGGCCTGATGATGGGGTTTAGCGCCGATGAAGGCGGGCAGGAAGGAGTGATGAATATTGATGATGGGCATGGGAAATTGGTTGATGAAGTCAGCCGAAAGCACCTGCATGTAACGGGCAAGCACCACCAGGTCGATGTTATTGGCGGCCAGCAGTTCGAGTTGCTGCGCTTCGGCTCGCGGCTTGGTTTCCTTGGTCATGGGGATGAGGTGGAAAGGCACACCATAAAAATCGGCGTGCTCGCGGACGTCCGGATGATTGCTAATCATCAGGGGGAAGTCGCAGGCGAGTTCACCGTTTCGCTGGCGATAGAGGAGGTCGACGAGGCAGTGATCGTATTTTGAGACGAGAATGGCCACGCGCGGGCGGCGATCACCGAGCGCGATGCACCAGTTCATGCCGAACTTGTGGGCGACCGGACCAAACGCGCCGTCGAAATCTTTCAAGTCGAGGCGGAAACCGGTTAGCTCCCATTCGACGCGAGCCAAGAAGTAGCGTTCTTCTCCAGCCTGATGCTGTTCGAAATGTAGGATGTTGCCGTCATAGCGATAGATGAATTCGGCGATGGTGGCATCCAAGCCCTTGCGATCGGGACACTGCACTAGCAGCACCGCGGTGTTGTTCATAGCGAGCCCTCTTTTTCCGGTCAATTGTACGCGAGGAGACGGAAAAGGGGACGACATTGCGCGAGGGCGGAAGCGCCTGGTAAGACGCGCAACAAGAAACTGACCGACGGCGACTATTTCCCGAGTTTGGCCGCAAGCACGTCGACTTTTTCGATGGCCGGCGGTTCTGAGAACAACTCGGAGGCTTTGGCCATCAGAGCGGCAGCGATTTGCCCATTCAAATGCGCTTGCCGGCCGGACTCGTTTTCAAAGGCATCGAAAATACCGAACGTGGATTTGCCCATTTGCAGCGCGAACCAGGTGATGGTGGCGGGTTCGGCTTGCGCCAGCGGGAGCCCGCTGCGCAGAAACTGCGCCACCTCGGCTTCTTTTCCGGGTTTTGCTTCTAAACGTACGTAGAGTCCTACACTGACCATGGTGAATCCTCCTTGGAATTTCTTAGTCCGAACGAACAAACGCACTCTAGCCGAGCCCGAACACACGCGCGAAGCGCAAGGTATTCGATGCGGGAAGACCGTTTTCGGTGCAAGCGCGGTGGGCGCCGGCCGGAAGCTTGCGAGTGAATACGCGCCAGGTTAGAGTGCCTGGTCGCGTGAAGAAAAGCAGCTGAGCGCGGACTGCGCAAGCGAGCTTTCGACAGGAGTCATGAATCCGATGAAGTGTTCCAAATGGTTTGCCACACAAAGAGAGTTCTCGAGACGGGCCGCATCGGCGCTAGCCCTTGCATGGATGGTCTTCTTTGCGGTATTTGGCGCTCCGCAAGCGTTTGCACAGGACCGCAACCAGGGGCGGTCCATGGTGGTGTCGCGCAATGGAATTGTGGCAGCGGAGTCGCCGCTGGCGGCACAAGCGGGCGTGAATATTTTGGAGCACGGCGGGAATGCGGTGGACGCGGCCATCGCCACGAATGCGGTGATGGGCGTGGTGGCGCCGATGATGAATGGAATCGGCGGCGACCTGTTCGTCGTGGTGTACGACGCCAAAGCCAACAAACTTTATGGACTAAACGCCAGCGGCTGGGCTCCGAAGGCTTTGACGCCGGAATTCTTGCACAAGCAAGGGCTCCGGGACATGCCGCAGCAAGGCATCAACACGGTCACGGTGCCCGGCGCCGTCGAGGGCTGGCAAAAATTAGCCGTGCGCTTTGGGCGCAAAAAACTCGCGGAGGATTTGGCCGCGGCGATTCGCACTGCGCAGGATGGTTTCCCGATTCCGGAAATGACCGCCGCGGTCTGGAACCTCGAAGTCGACCACTTGCGGGCCGACGATGCAGCCAGCAAGACGTATCTGCCGGCGGACCGCGCCCCGCGCACGGGAGAAATCTTTCGAAACGCAGACCTCGCGCAATCGTTACAAGCAATTGCAGATGGCGGACGCGACGCTTTTTACAAAGGGCCCATCGCGGCAAAAATACTGGACGCCATGAAGCGGCACGGCGGCGTGATGACCTCGCAGGATCTGGCGGAATTCTCCGCGGAATGGGTGGAGCCGATCTCGAGCACTTATCGCGAATGGACGGTGTACGAAATGCCGCCGAACGGGCAAGGGCTGGCGGCCCTGGAAATGCTAAACATTTTGGAGACGCTGCCGCTCGGGCAGAAAGAGATGCCGTTCGGATCCACAAAGACGCTGCATGCGATGATCGAAGCGAAAAAGCTGGCTTACGCAGATCTGGCGAAATATATCGGCGAGCCACACAAGCAAAATCTACCGGTGGCTACGTTACTTTCAAAAGAATGGGCGGTGCAGCGCGCGAAGCTGATCGATCCGGGACAGGCGAACTGCGACGTCGCTCCCGGGATTATCGCAGGCGGTGCGGATACCACGTATCTGAGCGTGGTCGATCGCGACGGGAATATGGTGTCGCTGATTCAGAGCAATTACTCGGCGTTTGGCTCGGGCATCGTACCGGCAGGCGCGGGTTTTGCGCTGCACAATCGCGGCGGACTATTCAGTCTCGACCCTGCTTCGCCCAACGTTTTGGCGGGGAGAAAACGGCCGCTGCACACCATTATTCCGGCATTCGCGCAAAAGGGGGATACGCGGATGGCCTTTGGGATCATGGGCGGGTGGAATCAATCGCAAGCGCACGCGCAATTCATTGCGGATATCGTGGATTTCAAGATGAATATTCAAGCGGCCATGGAGGCTCCGCGTTTTACGAAGAAGACTTTTGGCGGGTGCGATGTGGAAATGGAAAATCGCTTGGCGCAAAACGTGCGCAACGAACTCGCTGCCAAGGGGCACAAAGTCGAACTGAAGGGCGCGTACTCGAGCGACATGGGCGGCGGGCAAGCGGTGCTGCGGGATTTTGCCACGCAGGTAAACTACGCGGCCTCCGATCCGCGGAAGGACGGCGAAGCTATTCCAGAAGTGCCGCAGAATTGATGGAGCGAGCGAGTGAACAAAGAAACGGGGAGGAAGTCTCTCGAGACGTCCTCCCCGTTTTTGTCTGGCGACGCTAGCGGTGGCTCGCGTTGCTCGTTTAGAAGCTGCCACGAGAGCCGGCGGCTTTACGAGCTGCGGCTTCGCGCTTGGGATCGGAGGTATCGACCGAGGATTCGCCGGTCGAAGAAACATCTTCGGCGCCGGTGCGCTCAAAGATATCCTTGGCGCGCTTGATTTCCTCGGAAGTGTCGCAATGGACGGAGAGGAGAATACCTCCCTTTTGCAGACGCGCTTCGTATCGCTTGGCTTCGAACTCGGGAATGCCGAGGCCGATCAGAGCACCGGTGACGCCCCCGATGGCTCCGCCGACGCCGAGACCGGCGAGGCCAGCCATGATCGGGCCAGCGGCGATAAACGGGCCGAGGCCAGGTAGGGCGAGCATGCCGATGCCAGCGAGGACGCCCAGTGCGCCCCCGATGACGCCGCCGGTGGTCGCGCCAGCCGCGGCCCCCTCGGGAGCTTTGGTGGTCTTCTCGGTACCCATCTGTTTCGTGCCGCTGAGACTGTCCGGCAAAAGAATGGAGATGTCCGTGGAGGGAAAGCCCGCACGGATCAGCGACTCGGTCGAATTTTCAACGGCTACACGCGTGGAATAAATTCCAAAAACTCCAACTTTTTTGTTGCTCGACATTTTGCATTCTCCTTTTGAGTTGAAAAATAAACTACCTGTTTACGCGATGGATGAAGCCCTAACTAATTCGAAGGCGGCGCAACTTTCAGACGGTTGACGACGTTTTCTTCGCCCGCAACGGCGGCGGCTTTGGACTGAATGTTGTTTTTTTCTTCTTCAGAGCGCACCGGGCCGCGCAGGGTGACCTTGCCATTTTGCGTGATGATTTTCACGTTGTGGGCGTAGGTCGAGAGACTACTGTCGTCGTGAATGGATTTGCGGATTTTTTGTGTAGTGGCGCGGTCTTCGGGGTTCATCTTCTGTTGATCCGCGGTTGGTGGTTCCTGGTTTTTGTTGTGTGCGGTGTTATCCGCAGGAGCCTGAGGATCCTGCGGGCGCGTCGCGGGCCAGGCGACCAGTGAAACCGCGAATGCGAACGAGCCCAACAGGATAAGCATGCGCGAGAACTTCAGACAATTTCCTATCATTTCTGAAACCTCCTTTGATTTATGCGGCTTATTCATCTCGGTGCAAGCCTTTGCGGGAAAACCTCTAGGCGCGAGCAGACTTAGCCTTCGACGTCGACTTGCGGCCCGAAGACGCGTCTTCGCCGTCCGCGGAAGCGTTGGCTGCGTCGACATTGATGGCTTCGGAAAGCTCAGTGAGCTTGTCGTTGGTTTCTTTTTCTTCGGCGAGGGTTTGCCGGAGTAACGATTCGGCTTGATTTTCGCCCAGCAGCTTGGCGAATGTGGCGACGCTGCCGTACGCGGCGATTTCATAGTGCTCGACGCGCTGGGCGGCGGAGATGAGTCCAGCGTCCAACTCTTCTCGAGCGGGATCCTCATCGATCAGTTCAGCACCCTCGGCGACGAGGCCTTCCATGCCCCTCGACTTCTTACCCTTGGGGCTTTCACCGAGAGCTTTGAAGATTTGTTCGAGGCGGGTAATGTGCCCGTTGGTCTGCTCGAGGTGTTCTTCGAAGCCGGCTTTCAGATCCGGGGAGGTCGCCGCACTGGCCATTTTGGGCAGGGCTTTGACCATTTGGTTTTCCGCGTTGTAGATGTCCTTCAGTTCTTCAATGTACAAATGTCTGAGGTGACTAGAATTCATGGGACTCTCCGTTTTGAGAAATTTGCGATGCACGAAACCTGAATCGGCAAAGATTTGCGATCTTTGGCATTTTTTGAAACGCTGCCCCGGTCGTCTGGGCGTAGACGGGAGAAGTGTGCGAGTTCATTAGAAAAGCGAGAGCAGGGGCGCGCCATACGCAAGAGAACGTAGGGAAAGAGGAAGAAGTTAGTAGGGAGACCTTACGAGCGGAGAAACTGTGAACAAGAGCTTCGACGGGTAGCTCGATCAAAAAACCGCAAAGGGAACGCTCGCAAGCGTTCCCTTTTTCACAGCACGGATTGCTTCTGGCTAGCGGCCGGAAGTGGACGAGGTGGTTTGCGCGGTGGTGTTGGCCTTGGGGACGCTCACGTAGCCGCTGATGGTGTCCTTGGACACTTTGTTGATAACGATTTCTTCAGGAATTTTGGTTCCGGAAGTGTAGAAGAAGATGGGCTCGTTGAGAGCGCGATTCTTCTTGTCAAAGCGCTTGTCTTCAACGGTCATGGCCACGCTGTATTGGTTCCTCTTTTCGTTGACGCCCTTGAGCTCGACGGTGACGTTGCCGACCTTCTGAGGCTTGTTCTTGCCGGCGATGGTGAATTCGACGTAATCGCGTTCGCCGAGGCGGCGGAGCTGGTCGATCTCATCGTGGTTGCGAGCGATCAGGGTGCCCATTTCGCTGCGCGCCATTTTGAGGTCGTCGCGGGTCGAATCGAGATCCGTGCGCACGCCGACGACTTTGGTGTCCACTTGCTTTACGTCGTCAGAGGTAGCTTTGGTGGCCAGCTCGGAGTGGACGGAAGTGTCGAGGGCAGTGAGTTTTTCGGTGGTGTCGTTATTGAGCTTGGCGGCCTCGGTGCGAGCCTTTTTCAGCTGGCCTTGCGTGATCTTGAGCTTATCGGTGACCACTTTGAGGTCGCCCTGAAGGTCAGCGTTGGCTTTTTCATCCTGGGCCAGGCGGTCCTTCAAGGAAGAGACATCTTGCTGCACGGAACTTTCTTCGGTTTTGAGCTGGCTGGCGACAGATTGCTGCGTGCTGTCGAGCTTCGATGAAGCGTTGTAGCCGAAAGCGAGCCCTCCGATGGCGACAATGCCCAAGACAATGATGGCCGGCAACTGCCAGGCTGGAGCTGAATGAGTCTCGATAATTCTTTCTTCCATGGCTTTGCGATCTCCTCTTGACGGTATATTAGGCTAATAGAACTTGTATTTCCGCACCCGGACGAGGAATCAGCATGCCGCGCGCCAATGGTCAATGTCGCCGGAATGCGGCTAAAGAGTTTGTTTACAGCGGTTTCTAGGGGAGCGTCGATAGTCGACCTGGTACTAGTCCGCGCAAAGTTTACGTGTAAGAGTGCAAAGTCGTGAACGGGAGATTGCAGTTGTTCAAGAAGTTGTTGAGATTGACTCACACGGGAGCTTCGAATATGGCCAAATCGCGCGCGAGTTGTTCGGGCGAGCGAAAAACGATGCCGGAGAGGCCGAGGCGCTCGGCAGCTTCGACGTACGCGGGGACGTCGTCAATGTACAGCGCGCTTTTTGCGTCGACCTTGCAAGCTTCGAGAGCGGCGCGATAGACGAGGGGATTGGGTTTGCTGACGCCAACGGCGTAAGAATAGATGCGATTCGGAAAGTAGCGGAAGAAACTGTAAGTGGACTCGAGATGTGCGGCGTGGATGGGGTCGGTGTTGGAGAGGAGGCAGAGGCGGTATCTTTTGGCGAGCATGCCTAGAAATTCGTTGTCGAGCAGGGGCTGGGGGTCGAGGACGCGATTCCAGACCTCGGTGAATTGCTCGAAGGTGAGATTCGTGCCGAAGCGTTGGGCGACGCTCTGATGCCAGTCGCGCGGGGTCATGCGGCCTTCTTGCCAGTCGAGCCAGGTGGGGTGCTTTTCTAGGGCGGACCAAATCTCTTCGGGGGATAGGGATATGCTTTCCGCGAGACCGGTCATGGCGCGGCCGACGTCGATGCGGACCAAGACGCGGCCGATATCGAAAATGATGGCGCGGATTTTTGCGGGGGCCATGAGGGCTTAGGCGTTCCCGGAGTTGGCGGCGGTGGCGGGAGCTGATTTCGGGGAAGATTGGCGGCGCGCGCGGAGGATGCCGATGATGCCCGGCGAGATGGAAAGCAGAATTACCGCCGCGATTACGTAGTGAATCCGATGCTCGATGTTGGGAACATGGCGGCCAAGAAAGTAGCCGCCGAGGATCATGCTGCTTACCCAGAGCAAGCCGCCGAAGATATCGTAGGCCACGAATATTGGATAAGACATGGCAGCTGCGCCAGTTACGGGCGGGCAAAAGGTGCGAACGATGGGCACGAAACGGGCCAGGATGACGGTTTTGCCGCCGTGCTTGTGGTAGAAGGCGCGGGCGCGTTCAAGATGGCTGCGACGGAATAAAAAAGAGTCCTTGCGGGTATAGAGAGTGTTGCCGGCGGCGCGGCCGATCCAATAGCCGACCTGATCGCCGGCGATGGCGCAAAGGATTCCAGGAATCAAGATCCAGCGCAAAGGGATGACACCGGCGGCGGCGAAGATGCCGGCGGTGACCAGCAGGGAATCGCCGGGGAGAAAGAAACCGACGAAAAATCCCGTTTCAATAAAGATGATCACGCAGACGAGCGGAGCGCCGCCCCAGCGGATGAGTTCTTTTAGTCCTTCGGGATTATAAAGAGCGCGGAGGAAGTGGAAGATCGCGTGGAGCACGCAGAACGGGTCCTTTGAGAAACAGAAGAGATCGGCACCGGGGCCAGAGCGCGAGCACGCGCGGACTTGAAAGCGCCGTGCGTAATACGGTAGCAGAAAACGGCGGGATTCTCTCCGCATTCATGCCAGATGAGAGCCATCATGCAAATCAGGGAGACAAGTGCCGAGAAGCGAATCACTGGGCGACCTCGCTGAGCCAAACTTCGGAGCGGCTTTCTATGCTGCGATTAAGAATCATAGGAGCCGGGATGGCGGTTTCGAGCAATTTGAAGATGCGCGGCAGCGCGTGGCGAGCTGCTGCTGCGCCGGCGGCGATGGCTTCGTCGGTGCGGTCGAAATCGTCCCAGGCCAACGACTGTACATCGGGGCGAAGGACCAGATCGGCGTGGCGCTCCCAAAGTTCAGCTTGGTTTTTTTGCGCGGCGCTGACGGCGCGGCTGACCACTTGGAAAATATTTGTGGGAGCGCCGCGATGGCCGTCATGCATACCCACGGAAACGGCTAAGACGGAGGTGGCGCCAAGGCCGCGGGCGGCAACGGTCGGGACAGGGGCGACCAATCCGCCGTCGGCGAGATGCCGCGTGCCCATTTGCACGGGTTCAAACAGGCCGGGAAACGCGCAACTGGCGCGAATGGCGTCCACGAGCGGGCCTTGGCTGAAGACGACAGGATCGCCGGAAGCAAGGTCGGTGGCCACTACGGCCATGGGGATGCGCAAGTCTTCAAACTGGCGGGAGTCAAAGACGCGCTCGATCAGTTGGCCAAGACAGTGATTCGTGGCTAGGCCCCAGCGCGAGACTCTCCAACGCGCGATGTCGCGAAGGCGAAGATTCTGGCAAGTATCAATAATGCGCTCGAGCGGTGCGCCGCTGGCGTAGGCCGCGCCGAGAATGCTACCGACGCTGGTTCCTGCGATGTGAGAGACGGGGATGTGATTTTCTTCTAGGACCTGCAGCACGCCGAGGTGCGCGAAGCCGCGCGCAAAGCCGCCACCGAGAGCGAGGGCAATCCCTGGCCTGGCCGATGAGTCACACGAGGGGGTGTCGTGCGATCTCACCGGCGACATTGGGGTGTGAGGGCTGTGGTGCATGAAGGAAGTTTGTACCAGCGCAGATTGCTTCCCTATGGGACGGGCGTCCTGTTTAGACAGTACTGATGTACTTCGCGCGAGCGACGAAGCGATTCGGGAAATCTGGGGGTCGCAAGGTGCGGGAAATGTTAAAAAGTTTTGCGCGAGCTTCAACTAGTACGTTCTTACCAGTGGCGTACCCTCTTTGTACCATTGTGAGCGGCGGTACGCTGCGCGATTCTCTCCGACGGCACGATGTTGCAGTCATCTGGGGCTTGAGGGAGCAACATGACAGACGCGTTTCAGCCGTGGGTCGGACAGTCGGTTGTGCTGCAAGTGGCGCTGGGAGATATCAAAGTGCCACTGCGCGGCAAGTTGCTGAGAGACAGCGAAGAGACGGTGCGGATGCGCATCGGTGAAGGCTGGGACGTAGATATTTATAAGGCGATGATTTTGGCGGTAGAAAAAGACGGCATGGCGTTGTTTCCGGCGGCCTAGTAGAGCAGTGGATAGGCGGAAGGCCTTGAGGAGAGGACGATGAAGACACAGGAATACAAATACGTAACGCATCGCCGGGCGGCGCTGCTGCTCGGCCTTTCCGAGCAGGAGTTGCGCGAACTCTCGAGCGAATCGGGATTGGGAGTGCGCGAGTCGGCGGACGGACAGGACGAGATATTTTTTACCTATGAGGATTTGCGGCAGATTTGCGTGCTAGCTACGCAGCACGTGCACTAGAAAAGTCTGCAAGTTTATACGAGTTTACCCCAGGCCCCCCTCATGCTGTGCCCCCAACCCGGGTCGCTCCCCCCAGCGATCCGGGTTTTCCTTTCTTGATAAACAATTTCGCGCAGCACTGGAGAGAGAAACAGTAGGCAAGGCCGTAGCGACCCGCGCTACAGGTATGGCCACAACGCACTATTAAATCGTTTCAGAAAACCTTTGACAGCGCGTCATCTAGTGACGAGACTTAGCGTCGGCAAAACATGACAAAGGGTCTTCGGATGAACGGCGAGCGGCGTCCCGCGGTATGGGTGTGTGGAATTCTTGGGATGGCTGTGGCGCTCGCCGCGATATCGCGCGGGAATGCGCAAACTGACCCTTTTGACGTGGTCATCGCGAATGGCCGCGTAATGGATCCGGAGTCGCAGCTCGATGCGGTGCGCAATGTGGGGATCATCGGCGGCAAGATTCGAGCAATCTCCCGCGAGACGCTGAATGGAAAAACGGTGATTGACGCGAAGGGCCTGGTGGTGGCGCCGGGATTTATTGATTTGCACGAGCACGGACAGGAGCCGCGAAATTATCAGTTTGCGGCGCACGATGGGGTGACCACCTCGCTCGAGTTGGAGGCCGGTGTCGCAGATGTCGACGGCTGGTACGCGCAACGCGAAGGGAAAGCGCTCATTAACTTTGGCGCGAGCGCCGGGCATATTCCGGTGCGCATGAAAGTGATCGGCGACCCTGGCCTCTTTCTGCCGAGTGGAGACGCGGCGCATAAGCCTGCCACGCCGAAGCAAATCGCGGAGATACGCCGGCAGATTGAGCACGGCCTAGAGCGCGGGGCGCTCGCCGTGGGAATGGGTATTAATTATACCGAGGCAGCGTCGCACGAAGAGATTCTCGAGGTATTTCGCGTGGCCGCAAAATACCACGCGTCTGTTCACGTGCACTTGCGATATGCCGGGGTGCAAGAACCGGCAAGCGGTCTGGCCGGGATAGAAGAAGTGATTGCGGCGGCGGCAGTGACGGGAGCGCCGCTGCACGTAGTGCACATCACCAGCATGGGCTTGCGCGATACGCCACAACTGGTCGCCGCCGTCCTAGGCGCACGGAAAAGCGGCCTCGATGTGACGACCGAGTGTTATCCATACACCGCCGGAAGCACACGGCTGGAATCGGCGGTGTTTGATCCGGGATGGCAGGATCGCCAGGGAATCTCGTTTCACGACGTGGAATGGACAGATACCGGAGAACGATTGACGGCGGAGACGTTCGAGAAATACCGTAAGACGGGCGGCACGGTAGTGGTCTTCAGCATTCCGGAAGAAGACGTGCGGATGGCGATCGCCAATCCGATGATTATGATCGCCAGTGATGGCATGCCCATCACCGGACCGAAGATTCATCCGCGGGGACAAGGTACGTTTGCGCGAGTGCTGGGTCACTACGTGCGCGAAGAGCAGACGCTGGATTTGATGACTGCGCTGCGCAAGATGACGTTACTGCCGGCACAGAGACTAGAAAAACGCGCACCCGCGTTTCGCGACAAAGGGCGCATTCGCGTGGGCGCCGACGCGGATATTACAGTGTTTGATGCGCAGCGGATCATCGATAAGGCTACGTTTGAAGAGCCGTTGCAATATTCCGATGGGATACAGTTTGTGCTCGTGAATGGTGTTGCGGTGCTCGAGGACGGGAAGTTAGTCGAAGGAACGTTTCCCGGGAAAGCTGCGCGTGCGCCGATTTCGCATTGAAAGCGTAGCCAGCGCCCGGCTGGGAATGTTGCGGGATTTAGTCCGCAAGACTTATTTTACGATCCATAATTCGGAAATTTGGAACGAAGGAGCGAACACCTTTGCACTTAACCGCTGCTGACTGGGCCGCCATTGTTGGATATTTGCTGGTGACGCTGGCGATGGGCTTGTACTTTCGCGGGCGATCGGGAAAAAGTACGGAGGACTATTTTGTTTCCGGACGAAATGTGTCGTGGTGGCTGGCGGGCACGTCGATGGTGGCGACAACGTTTGCCGCGGATACGCCGCTTGCGGTGAGCGGTTTGGTGTACACGCAAGGCGTGGCAGGGAACTGGTTGTGGTGGAGTTTTTTGCCCTCGGGAATGATGACGGTATTTTTATTTGCGCGATTGTGGAGAAGGTCAGGTTTAATTACCGACGTGCAATTCGCGGAGATGCGATATTCGGGGAAGCCTGCGGCGTTCCTGCGCGGATTTCGCGCGGTGTATCTGGGCTTGCTGATGAACTGCCTGATTCTTGGGTGGGTCACCAAAGCCATGGTGAATATTATCAGCACGGCGCTGGGCGTCAGCGATGCCAAGGCTTTGGCGATTTGTGTTTTCTTCCTGATGCCGTTCACGGGAATTTATGTTTCGCTCGGCGGGTTGTGGGGCGTTTTGTGGACGGACCTTTTTCAATTTGTGTTGAAGATGGCCATCGTGATTGGTGTGGCGTGGTATGGCGTGCACGCCGCGGGCGGAATGCAGCAGATGCTGGCAACGCTGGCGGCGAAGCGCGCGGCGATTGGTCCGGGCGCGAGCGATATTACCGCGTTGCTGCCTGATTTTTCCCGCGGGATTACCGGGGAAGCGCTATGGACGCTACCGGTGATTACGTTTGTGGTGCACCTCGCGGTGCAGTGGTGGGCGTTTTGGTATCCGGGAGCGGAGCCGGGCGGCGGCGGTTATATCGCACAAAGAATTTTTAGCGCAAAAGATGAACGCAATGGCTTGCTTTCCGTGCTGTGGTTTAATTTGGCGCACTATGCCCTGCGCCCTTGGCCTTGGATTTTGACGGCGCTGGCGGCGGTGGTTTTGTATCCGGGATTGGCGCAGCCGGAGAAAGGTTACATGCTGGTGGCTACCCGGCAGACGCCGCACGCCCTGCTGGGAATTTTGCTGGCGGGATTTATGGCGGCGTTCATGTCGACGGTGGCAACGCAATTAAACTGGGGAAGTTCCTATTTGGTGGAAGATTTTTACCGACGATTTATGAATAAACAGGGAAGCGAAGCGCATTACGTGCGTGCTTCACAGTTGGCCACGGTTTTCCTGGTATTGGCCGCGGCGCTGGTGGCATGGAACCTGCAATCGGTCAGCGAAGGCTGGAAAATCGTGTTGGAACTCGGCGCAGGGACGGGCGGCGTCTATTTGCTGCGCTGGTATTGGTGGCGCGTGAACGCGTGGAGCGAAATTGCCGCGATGATTGCCGCGATGATAGCGACGCTGACGCTGCATTTTCCCTCGTTGTGGGTGGCGCTGATTGGCCGTCCACAACCTTTTTCCGGTTCCGACCCGGTCGTTTTTGCCAAGACCACGTTGTGCACTACCGGATTTACGACCCTGGTGTGGCTGATGGCAACCTTTATCGCGTCGGCGGAGCCCATGGAGATCCTAATCCCGTTTTATCGCAAGGTGCGTCCACAAATCACCGGCTGGAAGCCCGTCGCGCAATTGGCTGGCGACGAACCGGTCACGCGGGACCTTGGACGCAATTTGCTGAGTTGGATGGTCGGCTGCGTACTCGTTTATTCCACGCTCTTCGCGATTGGCGAACTCTGTTTTGGGCGATACCAAGCCGGCGGAATCCTTGGAGCGATCGCTGTCGCTTGCGGCATCACGATTTGGCGTTTGGTGAGCAACGCGACGACCTGGCAGGAAACGTAGCGTGAACGGATCACAGGAAGCGCGCACGTCCGGAACGCATCACGCCGTGCTGGCGGGATTTTTTGGCTGGACGCTGGACGCGTTTGATTTTTTCATCGTGGTTTTTCTGTTTGACACCCTAGCGCATCAATTCGGCGTTAGCAAAAAAGAAATTGTATTGACCACCACCGCGACGCTGGCTATGCGGCCGGTCGGCGCGGTGCTGTTCGGATTGCTCGCGGATCGCTACGGTCGCCGCATTCCGCTGATGTGCAACGTAATTTATTTTTCGTTGATTGAGCTGCTGTGCGGCTTCGCGCCAAATTTCACGATATTTTTTATCTTGCGGGCCCTGTTCGGCATCGGCATGGGCGGCGAGTGGGGCGTCGGAGCTTCCTTGGCGATGGAAGCTGCGCCGCGAAGATGGCGCGGCATCCTGAGTGGAATTCTGCAGAGCGGTTATTCGATTGGCTATCTGCTGGCGGCGATGGCCGCGCGGTTTTTGCTGCCGCATTGGGGGTGGCGCCCGATGTTTTGGATTGGCGCGGTACCGGCGCTGCTCGCGCTGTACATCCGAACCAAGGTGCCGGAGTCGCAGGCTTGGAAAGAACACCAAGTCGCGAGTACCGGCGAAGTGTTGAAAGTGGTAGCGAAGCAGTGGAAGCGGTTTCTATACCTGGTGGTGCTGATGACGTTCATGATGTTTTTGTCGCACGGCACACAGGATCTTTATCCAGACTTTTTGCAGGAAGTGCACGGTGTGGCGCAGTCTATGCGCGCCAACATTGCAATCATTTACAACGTTGGCGCGGTGGTGGGCGCGGTTATTTTTGGATATTTTTCTCAACGGCTCGGTCGGCGGCACAGCATGATGGCAGCGCTGGTGGTATCGCTGGCGGTGATTCCAATTTGGGCGTTCAGCAGCCGACTGGCGCTGCTAACGATGGGCGCGTTTGTGATTCAGATCGGAGTACAGGGCGCTTGGGGAGTGATTCCCGTGCATTTGAATGAGCTGGCCGCCGATTCGGCGCGCGGGCTGATGCCAGGACTTGCTTATCAGCTGGGAATTTTATTTGCGTCGCCGACCAATACGATCGAATATGCGTTGCGCGATCGCGTGGGATATCAATGGGCGATCGCGGGATTTGAGATCGTTACGATTTGCGCGCTAGGTGTGTTGCTGTGGTTCGGGGCGGAGGAGCACGGGAAGACGTTTGTAAAAGGCGAGACGGCGTAGCAAGTGAAGTGGTTTGCGATCTTTCTGCGAGGTTACAACGGCTTCGCCGCCTGTTGAACATCGAGCGGTGCGGTACGCATGAGCAAACAATACGCGATGGCGGAGGTAAAGAAACCCACGAACCACGCATAGTCGTACAGCCCACGCAAAACGGGAACGGCCAGCCCGACGAGCGCGATGGCGATACCCAACGCCAGGGCCAGCATCGCACGGTAATTTACGCCCCGGCGATATTCGTAAGCGCCGCCGCGCTGATACAGTTCGTCTGGTTTTAGATTGCTGCGGCGCACGATGAAATAATCGGCGATCATGATTCCGGCAATAGGCCCCAGCAAGCCCGAATAACCCACCAGCCAGCCGAAAATGTAACTGTTGAAGTCGGTAAGGAGTTTCCACGGCATCATCAAGATACCGATCACTCCGGTGATTAGGCCTCCGGTGCGAAAGGAAATCAGTCGCGGATTCAAGTTAGAGAAATCGTTGGATGGAGAGACGACGTTGGCGGCGACGTTGGTGTTCAGCGTGGCGATGACCAATGCGACTAGCGCGATGGAGGCGATGAGCGGTTGATGGAAACGGCCGAGCAACACCACGGGATCCCAAATTGCGGTGCCGAACAACACCGCGGAGGCGGAAGTTACCGCGACGCCGATGAACGCGTAAAGCGTCATCGCCGTGGGCAGGCCGAGAGCTTGGCCGACCATTTGCGCTTTCTGCGATTTTGCGTAACGCGTAAAATCGGGAATGTTGAGCGCCACGGTAGCCCAGAAGCCCACCATGCCCGTCAGCGATGGAATAAAAAAGCGAATGAATTCAGCGGTGGTTTTGAACTTGCTTGGCGTGCTGAGCACGGGACCCAAGCCGCCGGCTTTGCTGGTAATCCAAAACAAAAGCAGCAGTCCGATTCCCAGCATGAACGGAGCGCCGATGCCCTCCAGAAATTTTATAGTGGCGATGCCGCGCCAGACTACAAGCATATTGAGCAGCCAGAAGGCGAAAAAGCACATCCAGGAAACACCGGCGTGCGTGGCTGCGGCGGGCCAGAGCACTTGCAGCATGGAATAAATAGCCTGGCCGCCGATCCAGGTCTGAATGCCGAACCATCCACAGGCTACGATGGCGCGCAGCAGCGCCGGAACATTTGCGCCGCGTACGCCGAAAGCGGCTCTCGCGTAAACGGGGAAGGGAATGCCGTACTTTGTCCCCGCGTGGGCGTTCAAGATCATCGGCGCCAGGACGATCAGATTGCCAAGCAGGATGGTGCCGATGGCTTGCTTCCAGCTCATCCCGCCGGCGATGAGGCCGCTCGCCAGCATGTACGTCGGAATGCAAACGCTCATAGCCACCCACAACGACGCGTAATTGTAGGTACCCCAGGTGCGCTTTTCTGGCGGAATCGGTGCGAGGTCTTCGTTGTACAGGGCTGATGCAACTTGCGGCGTGCTCACGCCCAGGCACCGCCGCGCGCGGTGCGCCGCAGGTAAGCGCCGCGGCCCGGCTTGCCGAGGAATTTTCCGTTTTCCACGATTAAATCGCCGCGGGAAAAAACTTGCCGTGCGTTGCCGCGCACGCGAAATCCCTCGAACATGGAATAGTCCACCCGCATGTTGTGCGTTTTCGCGCTGATCAGGTAGTCGGCTTGCGGATCCCACACCACCACATCAGCATCGCTGCCCACGGCAAGCGTGCCTTTTTTAGGATACATGCCGAAAATTTTCGCGGGTGCGGTGGAGACGATTTCCACAAAACGGTTGAGTGAAAGTTTTCCTTGATTTACGCCGTGATGATGGAGCAGTTGCAGGCGATTTTCGATGCCTGGACCGCCATTCGGAATTTTGGTGAAATCATCCTTGCCGAGGATTTTTTGATCTTCAAAGCAGAACGGACAGTGATCTGTGGAGACAACTTGCAGATTGTCATCCTGCAAACCGTCCCAGAGCTTGGGTTGATTTGATTTTTCACGCAGCGGCGGGGTGAAAACATATTTCGCGCCTTCGAAGCCCGGACGTTTCATGTCGTCGATAGAGAGCAGCAAATATTGCGGGCAAGTTTCTGCGAAGGCCGGGATGCCGCGGCTGCGCGCCTCGCGCACCTGGTTCAGCGCGTCCTCGGAAGAAAGATGCACGATATAAACGGGAGCGCCGGCGATTTCCGCGAGTGCGATGGCGCGATGCACAGCTTCCGACTCCGCCAGCGTGGGTCGCGTCAGCGCATGATACACGGGAGCGGTTTTGCCTTCCGCCAGCGCTTGCTGCACGAGCACATCGATGGCACTGCCGTTTTCCGCATGCATGCAGATGAGCGCACCATTTTTTGCGGTTTGTTGCAGGGCGCGGAAAATGGTGGCGTCGTCGACCATTAGCACGTTCGGATAGGCCATGAAAAGTTTGAAGCTGGCGACGCCTTCGCGCACCATGTCGTCCATGTCTTCGAGCCCTGCGCCGCCAAGGTCGGTGACGATCATGTGCAGGCCGTAATCGATGCACGCTTTGCCCGCGGCTTTTTTCCACCAGGTGTCCAGCGCATCGCGCATGCGTGTGCCGCGGCCTTGAATGGCGAAGTCGACGATGGTGGTGGTGCCACCGATAGCTGCCGCGCGTGTGCCGGTTTCAAAATCGTCGCTCGATTGCGTGCCACCGAAGGGCATATCCAAGTGCGTGTGCGGGTCGATGCCGCCGGGAAGCAGCAGCATGCCGGAGGCATCGAGAACTTTGTCACCGGAAGCCGCGGGGATTCCGGAGCGTAATTCCTTGATCGTTTCGCCTTCGAGCAGAATGTCCGCCGGAAAAGATTTTTCGGCGGTGACCACCGTGCCATTCTTTATCAGCAATCCCATCAACTTTGCGTCCTTTGCGGAGCCGCCGCCGTTCGTTGCTCCCATGATTGAGCAGGCACATTTACGTCCACCCGTTCCATGGTGATGCAATTTTCTACAGGACAAACCAGCAAACACAGGTTGCAGCCCACGCATTCGTTTTCATCGACGCGCGGAATGCGCGCGAGCGGAGTCGCATAGGGCTCGTTGGTGTAATGATCGCCTGCCGCGTAATCGAGTTTCGGAATGGGCGTCACGGAGACGACTCCTCTGCTGTGCGCTTCGTGCATTGCCGGAGTCAGCTGCGCCGAACTCGCGTGCCCGCTGCCGTTTTGGCTTCGGACGCGATCCAGATGAATGCACTGATGCGCGCCGTCCCAGCAAGCGGTGTAACAAAGTTCGCAGCCGATGCATTTTTCTTCGTGGATGCGCGCAACGATTTTGTAATTGAGGTTGAGGTGCTTCCATTCCTCGACCTTCGCCAAGCTGCCTCCTTGAAAATCCGCGATGCGCGCAAAACCTTTTTCCTGCATCCAGTTGGCAAGTCCATCCTTCAAATCGTCGATGATGCGATACCCGTAGTGCATAACCGCCGTGCAAATTTGTACCGTTCCGCAGCCCAGCAAGATAAATTCCGCCGCATCGCGCCAATCGGAAATGCCGCCGATGCCGGAGAGGGGAAGCGCCGCGTCCGGATCGCTTTGCACCTGCTGCACCATGTTTAGCGCGATGGGTTTCACCGCTGGTCCGCAATAACCGCCGTGCGAAGATTTCCCATCCACGTTGGGCCGCGGTACCAGCGTGTCGAGGTCAATCCCGGTGATCGAATTAACCGTGTTGATGGCCGAAAGCCCATCCGCTCCGCCGCGTTTCGCCGCGCGCGCCACGGTGCGAATGTCCGTAATATTCGGCGTAAGCTTCACCAGCACCGGCGTGCGCGCTTTTTCTTTCACCCACGAAGTGATCATTTCCGCATATTCCGGAACCTGTCCGACGGCGCTGCCCATGCCGCGCTCGCTCATGCCATGCGGGCAGCCAAAATTTAATTCCAAGCCATCGGCGCCGGCATCTTCCGACTGCTGCACTATTTTGTGCCAGGCTTCGCGCTTGGATTCGACCATCAATGACGCAATCACCGCATGCTTCGGGTAGCGTTTCTTGACGGCGGCAATTTCGCGCAGGTTTACATCCAGCGGGCGATCCGTAATCAACTCAATGTTGTTGAGCCCCATCATGCGCTGGCCGTTCCAATCGACGGATGAATAGCGCGACGAAACGTTGGTGATGGGTTCGCCGAGCGTCTTCCAAACGGCGCCTCCCCAACCCGCATCGAAGGCGCGCATCACCTGCTCGCCGCAATTCGTTGGTGGCGCGGAAGCTAGCCAGAAAGGATTGGGCGAATGAATTTTCCCGGCAAATACCACAGAGAGATCGGGCGTCGAATTATTTTTGCGCATGCGCCACCTCCAGCGATTCCGCAATCGCCAGGGCCGCGCGTTTGCCATCCGCCACGGCGTCAACAACTTCGCGGCCGCCGTTAACGCAGTCGCCCCCTGCAAAATATTGCGGATGCGAAGTTTGCCCGGTGGCGCGGTCAACAACCACGAGGCCTTTCTCGCTACGCACGCCGCGGCACGCCCGCAAAAATTCGAGTAGCGGCGATTGTCCAATCGCCGGAATCACCATGTCACAACGAAGCTCGAACGATGAGTCGGGCACGAATTCCATTTTCTGACCATCACCGGACGGAATGACGTTGACGCGAGAGCATTCGATGGCTGCAATCCCGAGGTGCGCCGCGGATGTGTGAATGGCTACCGGCTGCGTGCGCCAGTGAAACCTGACGCCTTCACGTTTGGCGCCTTCGTACTCAAATTGGAAGGCCGCCATATTTTCTTCTTCGCGGCGATAGAGGATGTGCACGTTTTCCGCGCCCAAGCGAACCGCGGCGCGCGCGGCGTCAATCGCAGTATTGCCCGCGCCAACTACCACTACGTGGCGTCCCACGCGTAGATTTCCGCCAGTTTTGTAGCGCTCGATAAAATCGAGAGCGTTGACGACATCGGGATGTTGCTCACCGGGAATCCCGAGCGTACGCATTTCTCCCAGGCCCACGCCGATAAAGATGATCGCGTACTCCTTTTCAAGCCTCGCCAGTTCCGCTTCTCCGGTGATGCTCGTCCCGTGCGCGAAGTCAACGCCTAAACTCTTGATCATTTCGATTTCGCGAAGACTGTCCGTCGCGCGCAATTTATATTCCGCGACGCCGTGCGTGTTTAGTCCGCCGGGCAAAGCACGCCGGTCAAATACTTTCACCGCGAAGCCGCGCAAGCGAAGTTCCGCCGCGCAGGCCAGCGAAGCTGGACCTGCGCCAACGCACGCGACGCGCGCTTGGCGATCCGGCGCGCCGGTTCTTGGTAGCGCCGCGCCATTCTTAAAAAACGCATCCATGGCATGCCGTTGCAGCAAACCGATCTCGATCGGATGTTTATTGTAGCGATGGTAGACGCACGCGCCTTCGCAAAGCACATCCACTGGACAAACCCGCGAACAACTGGCGCCGAGAATGTTGCTGTCGAGAATCGTCAACGCCGATCCGTGCAAATTGCCTTGCGAAATCTTCTTAATGAACCGCGGCACGTCAATATGCGTCGGACAAGCCGCTGAGCACGGCGCATCGAAACAATATAGGCAGCGATTTGCTTCAAGAAGCGCTGACTGCACGTCCAGCGGCGGATGTACTTCCGGAAAGCGCTCCGCGAGTTCCGAATTTCCCGTATGCGTTTTCAGAAAAGACACTGGTGGCTCCAGGGTTGCTCGGCTTCAGGGCTTCACAAGAACTTCGTACATATCGGGACGGCGGTCGCGGAAAAATTGCCAGGTCTTGCGCACCTGAGCAATTAGATCGAGATCGAGATCGGCGACCAGCACTTCATCTTTGTCTCGCGAAGCCTGCGCAAAAATTTGCCCGCGCGGATCGCAGAAGTAGCTGGAACCGTAAAATTCGCCGATGTTCCACGGCGCTTCGGTGCCCACGCGATTGATCGCGGCAATAAAATATCCATTGGCCGCCGCGTGCGCCGGTTGCTCCAGTTTCCACAAATATTCGCTTAGGCCCGCGACAGTCGCGGATGGATTAAACACAATTTCCGCACCATTTAGTCCCAGCGCGCGCGCGCCTTCTGGAAAATGCCGGTCATAGCAGATATACACACCGATCTTGGCGAATCCCAAATCGAACACCGGATAGCCCAGGTTTCCCGGGCGAAAATAAAATTTTTCCCAAAATCCCGGCGCAACATGCGGAATATGCGTCTTGCGATATTTTCCGAGATACGAGCCGTCCCGCCCGATTACCGCCGCCGTGTTGTAGTAAAGGCCTTCGCTTTCCACTTCGTAGACCGGCACGATGATCGCCATGCGCAGTTCCGCAGCCAGTTTGCGCATCAGCTGTGTCGTTGGCCCGTCGGGCACCGGCTCGGTGAAGTCGTACCAGCGTATAGACTGCTCCGCGCAAAAATACGGGCCGTAAAAAATTTCTTGCAAGCACACAACTTGCGCACCGGAAGCTGCGGCCTCGCGAATCATGGCCACGTGCTTGTCGATCATCACTTGCTTGATTTTTTCGAGCGGACTCGACGGAGACTCGGCGTTGCTCGCTTGAATCAAGGCGCATCTGACGATTCGCGGCATTTCGCTCCTTACCCTAAGCTGCAGAACGTGCGGGCGGCCCCAATAAATGGCAGGCGAAAAGTTTACACTAAGCCGCTGGTCCGCGCGACGCAGTGCGCGCCCTCAATAAGCTTTTTTGTCGGTTTTGGCGGCCCAAGCCCGAAAAATGGCCAAGCCCTCATCGCGAAGCAATTCTTCCATGCGAATACGCCGGGCGTGATGGGGTATCTGCAATTCGTCGTATATGAATGCGTCGTCGAATCCCGCGTTGGCGGCATCGGCTGCCGTGCCCGCATAGAAAACGCGCGCGGGACGCGCCCAGTAAATCGCGCCCAGGCACATGGGGCAAGGCTCGCAAGTCGTGTACAGATCGCATCCCGTCAACTGGAAAGTTCCGAGCGCGCGGCATGCTGCGCGAATCGCGACAATTTCCGCGTGCGCCGTCGGATCATTCGATCGGGTTACCTGATTCGCGCCCTCGCCGACGATGCGGCCGTCTTTCGCGATCAGCGCTCCGAATGGGCCGCCGCCGGACCCGACATTTCCGAGAGCCAACGCAATGGCGCGCCGCATCAGCGTTGCCGAAGGTTGATCGTTTTGGCCCAAGTTGCCTCTTCCACCGTCAAAAGTCTTCAACTCGAAAGTTTCGCTAGCGTCTCCGCAAGAATCAACGTTCCCCTGGCGATATCCTCCGGCGAAGCGAACTCGTCCGGCCGATGGCTGTAACCATTGCGGCAAGGGATAAACAACATGCCTGCCGGGGCGATGCGCGAAATAAAAAGTGAATCGTGATACGCGCGGCTGACCATGGGAACGAATGCTTCGCCGTGCTTGCGGCAGGAATCTGACAGCGCGTTGATCACTTCCGGCGCACAATCGGCCGGAGCATCGGCGTGAAGAAGTTGCGATTGCATGGCGACCTGCCGTTTTTCCGCAATGTTCCGCATGCGCGCATCGATCCGGCCCATCACTTCGTCGCGTCGCGGCAAATTTATATCGCGCAAGTCGACGCTGAAACGCACGCGGCTAGGAATACTATTCACCGCCCCCGGAAAAACATCGCACGTTCCGACGGTAGCTACGGTGTCAACGGCTCCGCTCGAGCGCGCGCCATTTTCTATGGCTAAAATTAATTCTGCCGTCGCGCACAGCGCGTCCCTGCGATCCGGCATCAGCACTCCGCCGGCATGCCCTCCCGAGCCTTCGACCGTAACCCGCAACGTCGCCGGCGCCGCGATCCTCGTAACGACGCCCAGCGGAATTTTCTGTTGTTCGAGCAACGGCCCTTGCTCGATGTGCAATTCAACGAACGCGCGATAGTAATTTTCCGGCAATCGCACGCTCCGTAGATCGCCGGCGAATCCGGCTTTTCCGGTCACCTCTTCGAGCGGTGCGTCGTCCTGGTCGGCAAGCGATGCCGCCGCTTCCGCAGAAAGCGCGCCGGAGAGCATCCGACTGCCCAAACACCCAATCCCAAATCGCGTGGGCTCTTCGCTCGTGAACATAACCAATTCGATCGAACGCCGCGGCCGAAATCCGCTGCGCTGCAACCCCCGAATGGCCTCGAGGCCGCCCAGCACGCCAACAACGCCATCGTATTTCCCGGCGTTCGGAATCGCATCGACATGCGAGCCCGTTCCGACCGCTGCGTCATCTATCGCCGAACCCACCCACCGCGCGAAAATATTTCCGATGGCATCTTGCCGAATTTGCAGTCCCGCTTCTGTAAATCGCTCTTTCAGCCATTTCCGTGCACGCCCATCCGTCGGTGTAAAAACCACGCGAGTTACCGCCGGCGCTTCAGCATCGGAAAATCCAGCCAGCGTTTCAATTTCAGAAATCAATCGCTCGCGATCGATCGTCAGCTTCATTTTTGCGGGGTTTCCAGGGGATGCCGGTTCCAATCTTTATAAATCAAATACTTCGCGGGAACCCGTCCGATCGCGCCAAACCATTGCGCGCACCACGGACCCATCCAGACGAAATCGCCCGCCGTCACGGGATACCAGCAATCGCCTAGCCGGTAGATTCCGCCGCCTTCGAGCATCATCAGCCCATGCTCCATCACATGCATTTCCACCATGCGCAGCGACGCCCCGGGCTGATACACCATCGAATTCACGGCGAAGTCGAACGCGAATTCGTCGGGCAGCAAATGTTTCACTTGCAATGCGCTGTCGCCGTCGAGCGCTTCAGAGGTAACCGCATCTTCGCTGGAAACGAGCAGGGTCGGCGCGGCAGCGCCCAGTGTTCCCGCATAGGTTTTTTCAATCACAATCACGCGGCTCTTTTGCGCGGCGCAAACGCGATGCGCCATTCCCTGCGGCACGTAAGCAAAGGCGCGCGTCCCAAGATCGCTCTTGCCACCGCCGGCCTCCAGCGTTACGCCGCCTTCCACCACATATAAAAATCTCTGCGCAGCCGTGCCGCCCAGTTCTCCGCCTCCGGCAAATTCCACCGTATACTCTGCGAACCGCGCGCCCAGTGCAGGTGCCACATGCACGACCGCTTCGGCATTTTTCATCCCCGGCAGCACGATGCGCACGAACGTGTCCGGCGTCAACAACATGTGATCGCGCTGCTGCGAGCTTCTCGTGTGGCCAAGGTTATGCACGGCACGTCCTTTTCAGAAATTCCGATGACGCCGCAAGTTGCTGCAGCAATTGCTCCCCGCACGCTAACGCTTTCGCCACGTCCTCCGCGAGCACCGTCTCCGACGGATGATGACTGACTCCGCCGGGCGTCCGCAGAAAAATCATCGCTGCAGGAACGCGTTCCGCCAAGATCATCGCGTCGTGCCCCGCGCCGCTGACCATGCGATGCGCCCCGCAACCGGACGCGCGCATCGCGCGCGCAATTTGCTCGGTCAAAAAAGCGTCCATGGTCACCGCTGGCTGATTCAGCGATTGCTTCGCAAGCACAGATAATCCTCGCCGTTTCACGATCTCTTCCGCCTGCCGAGTTAAATTTTGCACCGCCGCGCTGCGAACTTCGTCCACCGCGTGGCGCACATCTAGGCTCACGCAGGTTTCTCCGGCAATCGCATTGGTGGCTCCGGGTTTCACGGAAATCCTTCCCACCGTCGCAACCAGTCCGCCTACTTCATGCGCGGCATTTTCAACCGCCACGATCCATTCGGCGGCCGCAACCAGCGCATCGCGGCGCAGATTCATGGGCGTGGTTCCCGCGTGATTCGCGCAGCCGGTAAACGTAAACTCCAGTCGGCTTTGCCCCGCGATGGCTTCCACAACTGCGAGCGGCTGACCGAGATGCTCGAGCTGCGGACCTTGCTCGATGTGGAACTCCACGTAACCTAACACGTCATCCGGCAAGGCCGCTTGCGGGATTTTGTTGTCATCTAATCCAAATTGTCTTATTGCTTCGCGCACGGAAATTCCTTGCGCGTCGCGTCGATCTAGTACTTCCTCGTCAAGCCTTCCCACCAGCGCTCGGCTGCCGATGAACGGCACACCAAATCGCACACCTTCTTCTTCGGAAAAACCCAACACCTCAACAGCGAACGGAAGTTTCTGATCGCCAATCGCTTCGATCAGCGTGATCGCGGCGACCACGCCCAGAATTCCGTCGTATGCGCCGGCGTTTGGCACGGTGTCCAAATGCGAACCCAAAAGAAGGCGGGGAGCTTCGGGCGCGCTTCCTGAATAAAATCCGCGAAGATTTCCCGCGGCATCCACCGAGACGTTCATTCCAATTCGCGACATCCAGCTGCTCAGCTCGCGATGGCAATCCCGCATGGCGGAGGACAAGAATGTTCGTCGCGTACTCCCGGAATCCTCGCTGAAGCTCGCCAATTTTCTGCAGCGCGCGATCACTTCGTCCGCTTTTGCCGCCATCTCCGCTCGAGTGAACACCCGTCATCCCTTCCGGCAAATGCGCGCTTCGATGTAACCGTGCGGTTCGTCCACGGGCACAAATATCTCGTTGGGATTGTCCAGGCCAAAACGCGAGAGGTCTACGAGCAGGCAGTGCTTGTTGGGCATGCGCAGCTCGATGTCCTGCACCTCTGGTATCGCTTCCAAAACTGTCTGGGCCATCGCATAAAGCGTGTGCTGCACGGATTTGCTTTGGTGATTCGCAAATTTCTCGAGCAGCGTGTCGCGAATATTCTTACGCAGTACGGCGAAGTCGCTCGCACTCGCAACATAGGTCCACCGCGCGCGCATCGCGGTGCCAAACAAACGATCGGCGGTTTCTGGAAGCGTGGTGAGCGAATCGGTCTTAAATCCCGCGAAGCCGGAGTCCGCCGTCTTCATGATCGCCAGGTTTTCCAAGCCGGAAATCACGGTGGCTCCGCTATTTTGCGCGCGCGAAACCGTGGTGGTTTGCCGCTCCCCGCTCGCCTCTAAAAATGTCGTGGGGTGCGATCGCCCGGAAATACGAAGATGCTCCCACGCTTTTTCTTCCACGTTAACTTCCGCTTCAGAAATTTGCGGATTCCGGCTCAAGAGAAAATCCACCAGTTCCGCTGCAAATTCTTCCATGCCAGCGGCGGCTGAATTTCGCGCCAGCGAATAGACGGTGTTCTTCATGGTGTCCGTCGGCAGAATCTGGCTGTTGTCGCCGGCCTCGAAGCAGCTCGCAAAATCGCCGCGCACCAGAATCTCCACATTCCATTCGCGAAAATCGTGTTCCTCGGCGCGCCGCTTGACGCGCACCAGGCGCACGCGCGATTTTCCGTACTTGTTTTCTTCCAGGCTGATCATGCGCTCAGCTTCCCCGGTACGTCGTATAACCGTTTGGGCTTAACAGCAAGGGAATATGAAAGTGCGTTTCGCCCGCGCGCGCCGTGAACGTGATTTCCACCACCGGATACAACGCTGCAATATTCTGCGCTGCAAAATACTTCCCGGTGTCCAGCGTCAGGCGGTAAACGCCCTCCCGCAAGCGCTCGTTGTCCGGCAATAGTTGTGCGCAGCGTCCATCGTGGTCGGTTTCGCCGGCGCCGATCTGTCGCCAACTGCCGGCCGAGTCTTGTCGGTCCAAGCGCCAGGGCACGCGGGCAGCTGGTTTGCCCCGCGCGGTGTCCAGCACGTGGGTTGAAATGCCGCTCATTCGCTCAGCCACTTTCTCAATCGAATCTGCGTAATGCGCTGTTGCTCGTCGGCCGCTTCGCGCAGTTCAGCAGCATCGTCATTTTGCAGCCGTCGCCGCAGAATCTCCAGAATTTCACGGGGTGATCTTCCGGAGGCGCATACGATGAGAATCCGCCCGAACCGTTTTTCGTATTCGCGATTTCCTTGTGCCAGCGCCGATTTTACGCCATCGGCGGATTCAGAAACTTTCGCCTGTTCCTCCGTAGACCACGCTTTCGATTTCTCTGTCGCGGAAATGTTTGCCGCCGATTCACCAATCCGCGGATGACTCTCGAACGCTTCCATCCAATCCGCAACCGTTAGTCCCTGCCAAATTTCTTCCGACACGCGCGACAAGGACTCCTCGTCCCGGATGGGCCTGCGCGCGATGAGAGCTTCCGCCCAGGCGCGCGACCCGCAGCATGGCAAAATCTCCACGACGGCCGCCGCGGGTGGCAGTTTGTTCCAGCGCGCAAGTATTTCCTTCACGCGCGGCTCTCGCTCGATGCGAGTTGTTCGAGAAATTCCGCCATCAGATTTTGTGCCACCGCCACGCGATATTCCAGGTTCGAGCGAATGTCCGTGATCGGCGCAATCTCCGCTGCCACCAATTTACGCGCCAGGTCGTGCAATTCGCGGCCAATTTCCCGGCCTTTCAGGGCGGCCTCCAATTTTACCAGCCGTAAGGGCACCGGCGCGACGCTGCCAAAGGCCACCCGAAGATCTTCGATCACGCCGTTCGCACACTTTCCCAGCGCGGCCACGCACACCTTGGCAATCGCTTGCGAGCGTCGTGCGCCAACTTTGCGCGTATAAGAAGAATATCCGGAAAACTTTCGCGGCAAACACACGGCACGAATCAATTCGTCCGGCGCCATCGTCGTTTGCTTATAGCCCTGATGAAAACTTTGGTAAGAAATTCGCCGGTCGCCGCGCACCGACGCAAGAATCAACTCCGCCTCATAAGCGAGCAGCGCAGGCAGAGAGTCCGCGGCGGGCGAAGCATTTGCGATATTGCCGCCCAGCGTCCCGCGATTCTGGTTGGCAATCCCGCCCGTCCACGAAGCGGCCGCCGCGAGCATCTGAAACTCGCGCCCGAGCAAATCGTGCTGTCGCAAACTGCTGTAGGTGCACGCGGCACCCATCATGATTTCGTCCGGCCGGACTACGATTCGCCGCAATTCCGGTAAATTCCAGATACTCACAAATTTCCGCGCAGCGAGTTTTCCTGCCGCGTACAAAACCATCACGTCCGTCCCGCCCGCCAGCGGCACCCACGCGCCAGGTTCCGCCGCCAGGAGGGTCACGACTTCCTGTAAACTGCCCGGCGCAACGCATTCGTATTCCACGGGATCCGCTCTCATCGCGCTCGGTTTCTCCGCGCGGCCTTGGCCACCGCTTTAAAAATATGCAGGTATCCGGTGCACCGGCAAAGATTCCCCGCCAGGCCTTCGCGAATTTCTTCGTCCGTAGGCAAAGCATTCTTGCGCAACAATTCGACCGTCGCCAGAACCATCCCCGGCGTGCAAATTCCGCATTGCGCTCCGCCGCACTCGAGAAACGCGGCCTGCACCTCGCGCCACTGTTCGTCGTGCGTAATGCCTTCAATGGTCGTGATCTTCGTCCCTGCCGCCTCGAGCACCGGCACCAGGCAGCTGTTCACGAGCAGGCCGTCCATTAACACCGCACAAGAACCGCACTCGCCTTCTCCGCATCCTTCTTTCGTTCCCGTCAATCCGAGTTCATCGCGCAGCACATCGAGCAAGCGACTCATCGGAGGCGCGGTGGCGCGGCGCGTTTCACCGTTCACGGAAAACGACAGCGGTGAACGCGCGCTTGCTTTTCCCGGTTCCCTCACGCGGATTCGCCCGCTTGCGTGGTTACCGTTTCCGGATTGGCTTTCTCTCGCATCGCTGCAAACAAATCTTCCGGCAGAAATGGTATGGACGAGCCACGAACCCCGGTGGCGTCTTCGAGCGCGCTAATGATCGCCGGTGCCGGACCATCCATCGGCAACTCGCCAATTCCTTTTGCGCCGTACGCGCCGTGCGGATTTCCAAATTCCTCAAAGTACACGCGGATCGGCGGCAAATCCGTCGCGCCGGGCATGATGTAATTGGTCATCTGGTTGTTGACCATGCGCCCGTTTCGCCAGATCACCTTTTCGTATAGCGCGAAACCAATCGCTTGCGCCACGCCGCCAACAATCTGCCCTTCGGCGAGCAGCGGATGCAGCACTTTTCCCACTTCCTGCAGCGCCACAAAATCCTTCACCGTGGTCTCGTACGTGGTAAGGTCGACCGCCACTTCCGCCACGTACGCCGCCCACGCAAACGCCGCATACGCTTCGCCGCGATATTTTTGATCGTCCCAGAAGACATCGCTTGGCGCTTGGTAGCGCGCATAGGACCTCAAGGCCCCGCGTTTAGCGATATATTCCGTACAAGCCACGCGAAACTCGTCAGGGGTAGACTTTTCGCCGAGCAGTCCGGCAGCAACCAGCGTCTGCTGCAACCCGAGCGCGGCGGACTGGACCAATTTTCCAACCACCATCACGGTGCGCGAAGCGACCGTCGGCCCGCTGTTGGGCACCGCCCTAGTGTCGGGCTGCGCGATCGACACGTCTGCAAATCGCAATCCCAACGCCTCCGCGGCAATCTGGCACAACACGGTATTTGTGCCTTGCCCAAACTCCGTGCTCGAAACGAGAACCCACACGCTGCCGTCCGTGCGGGCCTCAACTCCCGCCACAGAATCCAGATATCTTTCACCGGAGCCGGTAAATCCTGCGCCATGCAAAAATGTCGCGAGCCCCATTCCGCGTTTTACGTTTCCGGATTTGTTGGCGAGCGCAAAAAGTTTTTTCTTTTCTTCGTATTGCGAAAGTTTTAGCGCGCGATCCAGCAAGTGTTCGAGATTCGTTTCCGCGCCGACGAGTTGTTCGGTCGTGGTCGTTTGCCCCGGCCGCAAAAAATTGCGCCGGCGAATTTCCACTGGAGAAATTCCCAGCACTTGCGCGATGCGGTCCATGTGCCGTTCGAGCGCAAACAAACTTTGTGGCGCGCCGAAACCGCGAAACGCTCCGTGCGGAGGAATGTTGGTGGCCACCGCTTTGCCGCGAATGCGCACGTTCGGCCAGTGATACGCGCCGCCCGCGTGAATCGTTCCGCGCGACAATACCACCGCAGACAGCGTGGCGTACGCGCCGCCGTCGATCGTGAATTCGATTTCTCCGCCAAGTATTTTTCCGTGCGCATCGACCGCCGTGCGGTGTCGCGTGCGCGAAGGATGCCGCTTGGTCGTCGCCGCCATATCTTCCGCGCGGTCGTAGATTATTTTCACCGGGCGCCCGGATTTCCTCGCGAGCAGCGCGGCGTGCCCGGCAATCATCGATGGATATTCTTCCTTGCCGCCAAATGCGCCGCCGGTTTCCATCTGCACCACGCGAACTTTTTCTTCCGGCAACCCGCACAGCGCCATCAGCGCCTTATGCAGGTAATACGGACACTGCAACGATCCCCATACGGTGATCCCGTGCTGCTCGTCGTAAGCAGCGATCATTCCATTGTTCTCGATGTACAACTGCTCTTGCGCGCCGGTAAAATATTCTCCTTCCACAATATGCGCGGCCTTCGCCCACACGCCGTCCACCTGGCCTTTTTCAATCAAAAAAGTCTTAAAGATATTGTCCGTGCCCCAAATGATTTCGCGCCGCTGTTCGCTATCCTCGATGGCCAACACCGCGGGCAATTCTTCGACCTCGATGTCCACCGCCGCGACGGCTTTCCACAATTTGTGGCGTTCTGCGTGTGCCAGCAAAAGGATCGGCTCTTCCTGATGATTTACAAACTCGGCCGCGAGGCACGGCTGATCCTCTAAAATCAGCGCGATGCAATTTTTCCCAGGAATATCTTTCGCGGTAACGATCACAAATTCGTCCCAGTTGACGCCAGCGCCGAACGATATTTTCTTGATTCGTCCGCGCGGAACGCGGCTGCGCACCGTCGCTCCGTACAACATTCCCGGCAGCGTCATGTCGTCGACATAGCGGGCCGCGCCGGTAACTTTGTCGCGCCCTTCCTTTCGCGGCACGGCGGCCCCCACAATGTGTTTATCTCCCAAGCGATTCAACCTCGCGCCACCGCGGCTGGTTGGCGAATTTCTTTTCCGCGGGCTTCTCCGGGAAATTCGCCTTGGTCAAAAATCGACTGTCCGCGCAAAAAAGTTTTCTGCACCACGCCACGCATCCGTTCCCCAAGATACGGCGACACGCGATGCCGGTAGTGCAGCTTTTCTCGCGTCACCACAAATTCTTCCTCCGGCGCAAACACCAGCAGGTCCGCATCATAACCCGCCGCGAGCTTGCCTTTTTGTGCGCCACAGCCCGCCAGCTTGGCTGGCTCGGCGGCCATCCATCGCGCAATATCACTGAGGGTGAATCCTCGTTTCTGCGCCGCAGTCCACGTGACGGGCAGCGCCACCGACAAACTGGCGATTCCGCCCCAGGCTTTTTGGAAGTCTTTTTCATCCAAACGCTTCATTTCCGGAGGACATGGCGAATGATCGGAGGCCACCAAATCGATAATTCCATCGCGCAAACCCTGCCATAATTTTTCCCGGTTCTCGTGCGTGCGCAATGGCGGAGCGCATTTCAACAACGTCGCGCCATCGGCAATTCCTTCCGCGGCGAAATGCAAGTAGTGCGGGCAAGTCTCGACGGTGATCGGCAATCCCTCGGATTTCGCAGCACGCAATTTTTCGAGCGCCAGGCTCGTCGACAGATGCACGATGTGCAAGCGAAATTTATATTCGCGGCAAAGCCGAATCAACAGGTCAATCGCCGAGAGTTCCGCCTCGTCGGGCCGCGATTGCAAATAGGTTTCATAACGCCGCCAATCCGCCGCGGCCAACCGCGCCGTGGCAGCTTCGACCGGCGCAGCCAATTCCGCGTGTACCAAGAGCGGCAACCCGCTCCGCGCGACGATCGGAAGTGCGCGACGCAATTGCTCTTCGCTGACCATCGAAAACCCGTCGATACCCGCATCCATCAGAAAACATTTAAATCCCGGCACGCCCGCGGCGGCGAGATCGGCAAGATGCCCCTGATTATCTCCGACCACGCCGCCCCACAGCGCGCAGTCCACCCGAGATTCGGCGCGCGCTGCCGCGCGTTTCAACTCGAGCGCCGCCAGCGTCGTGGTGGCCGGCAGGGAATTGAGCGGCATGTCCACTAGCAGGGTGTAGCCGCCAGCGGCTGCGGCGCGCGTGGCGGTAAAGAATCCTTCCCATTCCGTGCGGCCGGGTTCGTTGATGTGCACGTGCGAATCAACCAGACCGGGAAGAATGGCCGCGTCGCCAAAATCATGGCGGGTGACATCGCCAGGAATTTGCGGCGGCGCGACAACCGCGGAAATTTTTTCGCCGTCCACAATCACCGCGGCGGGCACGATGCCGTGCGGAGTCACGACGCGTTCAGAAATGTAAGCTTGCCGTTTCATTGCCGTTTCATCCGAATGCACTAGGCGCGAAGCCATCTCGCAAAGTATAAAAGAAGCGTGAAAAGCGCACCCAACTATTCTCGAATGCTGGCCGTGGCGCTGGCGGAAGCCCGGCAAGGGCTGGCCGAAGGCGGCATTCCGATCGGCGCGGCAATTTTTGACGGCACCGGAAATCTTATGGGCGCCGGCCATAACCGCCGGGTGCAACAGGGCGACCCTTCGCTGCACGGCGAGACGGATGCGTTTCGCAATGCCGGTCGGCAACGTTCCTACCGCCAACTCACCATGGTGACCACGCTCGCGCCGTGCTGGTATTGCAGCGGACTCGTACGGCAATTTGGATTTGGTACCGTAGTGGTCGGAGAAAGCCGCAATTTTCAAGGAGGAATTGATTGGCTGCGGTCTCTCGGAATCCCGGTTGTGGACCTTGATTCCGAGGAATGCGTGCACCTCCTCAGGGACTTCATGCAGAAAAATCCAGCGGTGTGGAACGAAGATATCGGCGAGTTGTAGCGCGCGGCGAGCGGTCCCGCCCGGGCGCTTGGGCACCTGCTAGAAGAAAGGGCTGCCGGTCAGCGGCCCACCATTTTTTGCAGTTCTTCCGGGTACCGAGCACCTACAACCGCGATCTTTGAGGCTGCGTTTCCTAGCTCTCGGAGATCGCCGGGCGAAAGTTCGACGTTAACGGCTCGGATGTTTTCCTCGAGCCGATCTAACTTGGTAGTTCCGGGGATGGGGACGATCCACGATTTCTGCGCAAGCAGCCAAGCGAGTGCGATCTGCGCGAGGGTTGTTTTCTTCCGTTCCGCAAATCCGCCAAGCACATCCACTATGGCTTGATTCGCTTTGCGGTTCTCCGGCGTAAAGCGGGGAACGACGTTGCGGAAATCGCTTTTATCGAATTGCGTATCTTCCCGGATCGTTCCCGTAAGGAAGCCTTTTCCAAGAGGACTGAAGGGAACGAATCCGATGCCGAGTTCCTCGAGCGTGGGTAGGACTTCCTTTTCAGGTTCTCTCCACCACAGCGAATATTCGCTTTGCAGTGCGGTGACCGGCTGAACGGCATGCGCGCGACGGATGGTCGCTACCCCGGCTTCCGAGAGTCCGAAGTGCTTCACTTTCCCTTGCTCGATCAGCTCTTTCACGGCTCCCGCAACGTCTTCGATGGGCACGCTCGGGTCGACGCGGTGCTGATAAAATAAGTCGATCACCTCGGTCCGGAGACGTTTGAGCGAGGCTTCTGCGACTGCCCGGATGTGCGCCGGCCGGCTGTCCAGACCGGCCTGTTTGCCGGTGCTCGGATCCAGCTTGAATCCGAACTTGGTGGCAATCACCACCTGCTCACGGAAGGGAGCGAGGGCCTCCCCAACGAGTTCTTCGTTCGTGAAGGGGCCGTAAACTTCTGCCGTATCGAAAAACGTGACGCCGCTTTCGACGGCGGCGCGCAGGACGGAAAGCATCTCCTGCTTGTTTCCGGCTGGGCCGTAGCCAAAGCTCATTCCCATGCAGCCAAAGCCAAGAGCTGAGACTTCCAAGTTATTTTTTCCAAGTTTGCGCTTTTGCATTGTTGCTCCTTACGAATCGTTTCCGGGCTGGCTCCCGCTATTTGAAGGCCGCAAGAATTTGTTCTGTGGTACGCACGCGGCCCATGCGCGGGAAGATGTTTTGTGTAACGAAGGCATGGGCTTCGGCGCTGACGGTGGACATGGCGTTTTCTGCGAAGACGAGTTCGTAGGCCCGATCGAAAGCCGCACGCGCCGTCGATTCGACACCGAAGTTCGTGGCTATGCCGCCGAGAACGATGGTACGGATGCCGCGGCGGCGGAGGTGTTGCTCGAGACTCGTTCCGTAGAAGGCGCCCCATTGACGTTTGGCCACGAGGTGATCGCCGGGTTCGAGTCTTATTTCTGGAACGAGTTCCGAGGCCTGCGGGGGAATACTGCCGACGGGCCTCGGCATGGGAGCATCTACGGGAAGAGAGACCGTTTCGTCCATGAGGACGTGGACAAAGACGACGGTGCCGCCGCGCGCGCGAAGCGCGTCGGCGATTTGGATGGCGTTGCGGACGACGTCTTGGGAACTGTGCGGGGCCAGTTGGCGCGCTACGATGCCGTTTTGCAAGTCGATCAGGACGAGGGCGGTGGTTCGGGGGTCTAGCGTTAGGTCCATGCCAGTTCCTTTGTGGAGGGATTCGTCTCGCGCGGGTGGGGCACGCTTATTTGAGTCGTAACGAAGGGTATCGGTCACACGGTTTCTGTTGGGGCAGATTTTGCGGACTTCCGGAAGTTAGGCATGGTACGGCGCAGTGTCGGGTTAAAAGATGGATGGCGGGAACGTGCTAGAGTTTTGCTGGCGGCCGCGGTCGTTCTTGGCGGCTCAAGCGCCCACGGCGAAGAATGCCTGTGCCACATGGCGGAGGTGAATTTGGCTTATCGGGATTTGCGGGAATTTGTCAAGAAGCTGGAGAAGAGCGGGGAGTTGAAGCGCATCCGTGCGGAAGTGGATCCCGTGCTCGAGATTACCGAGATTACGCAGCTCGTAGCGCGAGATGCGTCGCGCAAGGCCAACAGCGTAGGCCCGGCACTGCTGTTTGAAAAACTGAAGGGGTCGCAGGTACCGTTGCTCGTGAACACGTTTGGCAGCGTGTCGCGGATGGCGCTGGCGTTCGAAGTGGATTCGCTCGACGAAGTCGCGGCGCGCATTAGCGGATTTATGGATATGAAATCGCCGCAGGGATTGTTCGACAAATTAAAAATGTTACCGAAATTAGCCGAATTGGGCTCCTTTTTTCCGAAGAGCGTGAAAACGGGCGATTGCAAGGACGTCGTTCAGAAGGGTGCCGACGTAAACCTCTTTGATTTTCCGATTTTGCAATGCTGGCCCCAGGATGGCGGGAGATTCATCACCTTTCCGCTGGTGTTTACGAAGAACCCGGAGACCGGGAAGCGCAATGTGGGAATGTACCGCATGCAGGTGTACGACGAGCGGACGACCGGCATGCACTGGCAGACGCAGAAGCACGGTGCGGCGCATTTTCGCGCGGCGCGTGCGGCGAATCCCGAGGGGCGGATTGCGGTGTCCGTGGCCATTGGGGCCGATCCCGCGACGGCCTTGGCGGGAATGCTGCCCATCCCGCCGGATCTCGATGAAATGATGTTTGCGGGATTTTTACGGAGAGAGCCGGTTGAGATGGTGAGGAGCGAGACGAACGACATTGAAGTGCCTGCGAACGCCGAGATTGTTCTGGAGGGGTACGTGAATTTGAATGAGCTGCGGACGGAAGGACCGTTCGGAGATCACACGGGGTTTTATTCGCTGCCGGGCGAGTATCCGGTGTTTCACGTGGAGTGCGTAACGCATCGCAAAGATCCAATCTACTTAACGACCGTCGTTGGGCCGCCGCCGCAAGAAGATTTCTTCATGGGCTACGCGGTGGAGCGCGTGTTTCTGCCGGTGATGAAAATGCAGTATCCAGAGATTGTGGATGTCGCGATGCCCGCGGAGGGAATTTTTCACAATCTGATGATTGTGGCGATTAAGAAATCCTATCCAGGGCATGCGCGGAAAATCATGAATGCCGTTTGGTCGCTGGGGCAGGCGATGTTTACGAAGGTGATTGTGGTGGTGGACCACGACGTCGATGTGCACAACTACAGCGAAGTAGTGTGGAAAGCGTTGTGCGCCATTGATCCGCAGCGCGATACGCAATTTACGCAAGGGCCGGCAGATACGCTCGATCACGCTACGCCGATACAGGACTTTGGCTCGAAGATGGGGATCGATGCTACGCGAAAATGGGCGAGCGAGGGATTCTCGCGTCCTTGGCCGGATGAAATTTTGATGGATGAGGCGACCAAGGTGCGTGTCGCGGGCCTTCGGAAGTCGCTGGGATTGTAGATTCCCCGAGACGCGGTGGGGGCCCCCGGGGGCAAGCTGCGGCGCGAGTTCGCCGCGGCGGACGCTCCTACAAAGCAAGCGTCCAAGCCAGGCCGTCCACACCGGGCGTCAGCTGAATCGGTTCCGTTAATTTTCCTGATTGCAAATCCAGAATTTGGATGCTGCCGGCTCTGGGGCAGCTCAGGTAGGCGCGCGTGCCATCCGGCGCGATGATTAATTCGCCTGCGGAGGGCGGAACGTCGAAGGTGGCGATTATTTTTGCAGACGCTAAATCGATTTCGAAAATTTTCCCGGAGGGGGCGTTCGCGAGCAACAGCTTGCCGTTCGGGGTCAGGGCTGAGGAATAAACGGTGTCGGGCAGCGCGATCGAGCCGCCGACCTTGTCGGTGGCAGTGTCAATTACGGCGATGCGCGGCTGGTCCTGGTCATGCGTGTACACGTGGCGTCCGTCGGGCGAGATGGCGATGCGCTGGACGGATTTTCCGACGGGAATAATCTTAAGCAGTGAGCGTTTTTGCAAGTCGAGGACGCTGACCGTGCCGCTGGAAACGTTGGCGGTATAGGCGCGATGGCCATCGGGCGTAATTACGAACATGTGGGACTCTTCCTGGCCCGTGGGAATTTCCGCGACGACTTTGCGAGCCACGGTATCTACGACAAAAACCGCGTTGGCTAGTTCGGCGGAGACGTACAGCAAACCGTCCGGCGCAAATTTTGCGCAATGCGGGCGCACCGGCTTGCCGAGGTCAATATGACCAGCGAGCGTGCGCGTGTCGAGATCGATGATGTCAATGGTGCGGCCGTCCGTGCCGGGGCTGCCCACGCCAGAGTTTCCGTAGATGGGCACGTAGGCAAATTTTCCGTCAGGCGCAATGACCACTTCGTGGCCGTTTACGCCGACTTCTGCGGTGGCCAGCGCGGACCGTGCGCGAAGGTCAAAGAGCGTTACCGAGTGTTCGCGCTGGTTGACGATCGCGAGAAAGCCCGACGCATCCGCGGCGCGTAGCAGGAGGGCGCCGGCCGCGATGAGGAGTGCGATACCGGCTGAGATCTGGAGTTGCGAGCGGTACATGGAAAACCTCCGGTAATTTTTTGCCGCATGATGCAGGAAGAGGTGGTTTGTTGCGGCCCAAGTATAGGGGCAAGAAGGGCGCGAGCGAAACGAGGCGGGCGGGGAGCGAAAATCGCGGAACGGGACGACCGCCCGCGAACGACGAAAAGAACTGATGGCAAACGATTACCGTCCCGAGGGACAGGTACGAAAAACACCAAAAAGCGCAATATGTTGTGGTAGCTCCCTCTGCCTTGTACAATATCTGCTAGCGCCTACCGGCAATACACCCCGAATTGCCTACGATAGACCCTATACTTAGGACAACTGGGGTAGAGAATCCCTTGACGGTCACCGCGCCCGGATGTCATAAACACTTCCACGGAACGCATCTCGCAACGTTCGGCAAAGCACTTGGGGTGCGCAAGTTGCAAATCCAGCGGTGGCACCATGAGCATTGGGGTGAAGTCGGCCGTGATGGAATCTCGCGAAGTTATGAATGTACGGCAGGCCTCGCAGTATCTGGGGATCTCTCCGGACACTCTGTACCGATACATCACGGAAGGTGAAATACCTGCGTTTAAGCTGGGGAACCGTTGGAAACTGCGTAAAACAATCCTGGACCGTTGGATGGAACGCAAGATGAGCCAGGCGCACGCGCGGCGTCGTTAGTCAGCGCGAGCGAGAGGGGAAAGGCCAGTATATGGGTTTTTTTGGCGGGAAGAACAAGCAGCTAGTGGGGCTCGATATCGGCTCAAGTTCGATCAAGACGGTCGAATTGAAGTCCACCAAGGCCGGCTATGAGCTCGTGAGCTTCGGCATGGAGCCGCTGGCGCAGGACACCGTGGTGGACGGCGCGATCATGGATGCGCCGCAAGTGGCCAACGCCATCAGCCGAATCTTCGATACGCAAAAGATCAAGACCAAAGATGTTGCGACTTCCGTTTCCGGCCACTCCGTGATCGTCAAGCGCGTGCCTTTGCCGCTGATGACCGAAGAAGAGCTGTACGACAGAATTCCTTCCGAGGCCAGCCAGCATATTCCGTTCGACATCGCCGACGTAAATTTGAGCTACCAGCTCCTCGAGTCCATGGACTCGCAGATGGACGTGCTGCTGGTGGCGGTCAAGAAAGACAAAATCCTGAACCACACGAACGTGCTGGCGCAAGCGGGCAAGACGCCGCGCGTGGTGGATATCGACGCCTTCGGATTGCAAAACTGCTTTGAAGTGAATTACGAGCCGGACGCGGGACAAACGGTGGCGCTCTTGAACGTCGGTGCCAGCGTCATGAATATCAACATCGTGCGCGGCGGCGTGCCATTGTTCACGCGCGACGTCAGCGTGGGCGGCAACCAATATACGGACGCGCTGCAGAAAGAATTGGATTTGAGCTTTGAGGACGCCGAGCGTTTGAAAAAAGGCGAAGCCCTCCCGAGTGTCACCGACGACCAGAAGCAGCAGATTCTGCGCAGCGTCTCGGACATCCTGACTCTCGAAATCCAAAAGACCTTTGACTTTTTCCGCGCCACCGCGAGCGGCGAAAATATTCAGCGCATCGTCGTAGCCGGCGGCACCGCGCGCGTTCCCGGCCTGGTGGACTTGCTGCGGGAAGAGTTTGCGATGCCCGTGGAAGAACTGAATCCGTTCCGGAAAATATTGATCAATCCCAGCAAACATAGTGACGACCAGATTCGGGAGATGGCGCCACGCTTGGCCATTGCCGTGGGGCTGGCGCTGAGGAGCTTCGACTAGCCATGATCCGCATAAACCTTCTCGGACAAATTCGACCCCGCGCGGCCCGGCGCCCGGTGGATACCGGCGCAGCATTGCCGGCGCTCTTCATCGGCGCGGGAGCTGTGCTGGGTGTGCTCTTCCTCTCGTACATGTACTTCCAATGGCAAGGCCAGCTCAACCAGGAAAAAACCCGCATCCAGAGCCTCCGCGCGCAAAAGGCCTCGCTCGAACAAACCAAGCAGCAGGTGGAAGCGTTTGACAAGCAACGCATCGTGTTGCAGCAGCGGGTTTCCACGATTGAGCAATTGCAGCGAGACCGCACCGGCAGCCAGGAATTGCTGGACATGGTGGCGAACACCGTGTCGCGAACGGAAAATCTGTGGCTCACGACTTTGACGCGCAAAGGCCCCACGTTGTCCATGGAAGGAGCCTCGGCTTCCATCAACTCCGTGGCGAATTTCATCACCGCCATGAAGCGCTCCGGCTATTTCCAGAAAGTGGAAATTAAAGAATCGAAACAAGACGAAAGAAGTACCGCGGTACAGACGTTTACGTTCCAGATCACCGCCGAAATTAACCCGCCACCCACTACATCTGCCAGACCGGCAAGCACTCCGGCTCCGGCGGCAACGGGCGCGCGGCCGGCCAAGAAAGGTTAGGGGCGAGCCATGGCCAATCCGTTTCGCGACATGTCGGTAGTCATGCAGGTGCTGGTGGCAGTGGCCATTGCCGTGGTCCTCGTGCTCGTCGGCGTGTACGTGCCGTTTTCTCCGGTCGCCAGTGAGCGGGATCAGGTGGATAAAGCGGTCGTCGAACGCACCAAGCTGACGCAAGAAGTGGCGCAACTCCAGGTTTATCAGCAGCGCTACGGCGAACTAAAGCAGCAGATGGATGCACTATCGAAACAGCTGGAGACGCTGAAAACCATCGTGCCGGAAGAAAAAGACACCGACGAATTCATCCGCTTGCTGCAGGGAGCTGCGAGCGCCTCAAACGTGCAACTGCGCAGGTTGACGGCCCAGGCCGTCGTCTCCAAGGAATATCACTACGAGATGCCTTTCGAGGTGCAAGCCGACGGGCCGTACTTTAACATTCTGGACTTTTTCGGAAGGTTAAGCCGGCTTTCGCGGATTATCAACGTGGGAGATTTGACGTTCTCGGATGTGGATGCGAGCCACGGAACAAAATATCCCGTGCGTCCGGGAACCACGGTGTCTGGAGTGTTTACGGCCACCACATTTTTCACCAAGCCAGCTGACTTGAGTCCGGCTCCCGCAACGGGGGCCAAGACTCCGGGCACAGTGGCTGGAAAACCCTAAGCGGGAATGAGCGAACTATGCGTTTTGTAAAAACTCTCATCCTAGGGATTTTGTTCGCGGCAACCGCACCCGGGTTGCTGGCACAAGCAGCGAAGCCCGCTGCGCCGCCAGCCAAACCCGTGGCGGTTAGCGCGAAAAAATCCACGGCAAAAAAGGCGGCGAAGCCGGCCGCCAAGGATGCGGCCAAGCCCGCCGACGGCGATGCACAATCGGCGGAAGGCGAAAGCAAAGGCGGCCGCCGCGATCCCTTCGAGTCGCTGGTCGGACGCCAGCAGGCGCAAGCGGCGAATGCGAAAAATCTTCCGCCAGGCAAGGCCGGGCTGCAGGTCAGCACGCTGCGCCTGGATGGCGTGGTGCGCTCTGCGAACGGCATGATCGCCATGGTTTCGAATCCGCAATCGCGCACGTATTTTTTGCGTGAAGGCGATCAGTTGTACGACGGAAAAGTGGAAAAGATTGCGATGGATGGCGTTTCGTTCCATGAAGTGGGCAAGGACGCTTTCGGGAAGCCTGTGGAACGCCAAGTGAACAAACGACTTTACTCGAGTGCAGGAGAACAGCAATGAAGACGACTCGGCCGGCCCTACGGTATGGCTGCTTGATCCTCGCGAGCATGGCCCTGGCGATTAGCCCAGTGCTGGCGCAGACTCCGGAGCCCGCTGGCGCGACGGCGGCCACCACAGTGATCTCCAGCGTGGCCATCACGCAAGCGCCGGAACGCGCTGCGGTGCGCGTCGAAGGCGAGGGAAAACTCGAGGTGCGTGCCGGGCGCATGCAGAACCCCGAACGCTTGGTGCTCGATTTCGCGGGTGCCCGCCTCGAAGTGGACAAGACTTCGATTCCCGGCATTTCGGCGCCGGTGCGTGGCGTGCGGCTTGGACAATATCGCCCGAACATCGCGCGCATCGTGGTGGACTTGACGTCTGCTGCGCCATACCAAATTTCGCGGGAAGGTGCCGCGGTGATCGTTTCCTTTGACGCGCAACCGACGTCGCCAACGCGCTCTTCGACGGAAAAGAACGGCCGTTCGGAGTTTCACTATGCGACTGCCAGCCCGCGCACCACGGCGGCGCATACTGCTAAGCCCTTACAAATTTCCGCCCCTCGCTTCGTGCTGCCTAGCGAACTGACCCAGCCCTCAGTCCTCTTGGCATCCTTCGGCGGGGCCAGCCAGCCGACGCGTCCGGAAGGTTCCGCAGAGCAAGCGGCGCAGCAGGCGGTGCAGCAAGCCAATGCCGCGGCGACCACCTTATCCACGCAGACGGCGCCCGTAACGCCATCTGGAAAATATTCCGGTGAACCCATCTCTGTGAATTTGAAGGATGTGGATCTGCGCGACTTCTTCCGCTTGATTCACGAAATCAGCGGCTTAAACGTGGTGCTCGACCCTGCGGTAAAGGGCACGCTGACCATCGTGCTCGACGAAGTTCCCTGGGACCAGGCGCTCGACATCGTGCTGCAAAACAACGGTCTGGACAAACAGTTGAGCGGCAACGTGTTGCGCATCGCGACCCGCGATACGCTCAAGCGCGAAGCCGATTCGCGTCGCGACCTTGAGAAGGCCCAAGCGGACGCTACCGCGCCGGTTACCATCACCCGGGTACTTAACTATTCGAAGGCTTCCTCGCTCCGCGACACTCTGAAAAAGTTTCTCTCTTCGCGCGGCGACATTCTTTCCGATGATCGTTCGAATCAGTTGATCATTCGCGATATTCCGCAAGTGATACCGGTGATCGATAACCTGATCCACCAGTTGGATCGCAAATCGCAGCAAGTGGAGATCGAGGCGCGCGTGGTGGCCGCCTCCCGTTCCTTCGCTCAGGATATCGGCACGGAACTCGGTTTTGCTGGCACCACGACCGGCGGACGTTCGCTGTTCGGCGGCTCGCCTGCCGTCGGCGGCAGCGGTGTAACCACCGGCTCCGGCATTCCTGCTTCGCCGATCACCATCGGCAGCACCAGTAGTTCCGGAAACGGCATTACCAGCGGCCTTCCGCTGAACACCAACTTCCCGGCGGGAGCGCCGACGAGCGGCTTCGGCTTCTCGCACCGTTCGCCCAACTTCGCCATCGACTTCTACATCACTGCGGCGGAGGCCAAAGGCGTCGGCAAGCTGCTTTCAAAACCCCGCGTGGTCACGCAAAACAACGAAAAGGCTACGGTTAAGCAGGGAACCAAGATTCCCATTCAGACCACCATCAATAACACCATTTCCGTGCAGTTTATCGACGCAGTGCTGAAGCTCGAAGTGACGCCGCAAATCACCGCCGACGGAACCATCTTCATGGACGTGCTCGTTGAAAACACGCAGATCGATACCGGGATCCCCCGCGTGCAGGGTATTCCTGCGCTCGATACGCAATCCGCGGAAACCAAAGTACTTGTCGCGGACGGCGGCACCGTGGTCATCGGCGGAATCATCGTTTCCCAGCAGACCGTCAACATTCAACAGGTACCGTTCATCGGCAACTTGCCGCTGATCGGCAACCTCTTTAAACGAACTTCGGTCAACGTGTCGTCGCAAGAATTGTTGTTCTTCCTGACGCCACGCATCATCCCGGGGTAACGCCTTGGTCCGGCTGGATCGAGAGTTGCTCGTCGGCTATCGCCACTGAAACGGTTCGGCTAGAAAGAGGAGACCAAGGTCTCCTCTTTCTGTTTGGTCCGAAACTCCAGGAAACCCAGCACCTTGATCGGCAAAACATTCGCAAAACGCCGCCGCGAATTACAACAGCGGCTCCGCCACGAGGGAATCCAGTCGCTCGTGGTTACCCATCCTCCTGACTGGTATTACCTGACGGGTTTTACCGGCGAATCTGGCGCACTGGTGGTCTCGGCCGCCGGCAGCAGGAATGCCGTTTTGCTGACCGATGGCCGCTTCGTCGAGCACGCCGCGGGTGAAACTTCCGGCGTCAAAATCGTTCAGCAAGCCGGAGGGCTGTTCCCCGCATTGGGAAAATTGCTCGCAGCACTGCCTGGCCGGAAGCTGGGTTTTGACTCGGGTCAGCTGACCGTCGCGCAGCATGGCGACGTCCTGAAGGCCGCTGGACGGCAGAAGACCTGGAAAGCCGTGCCCGGACTCGTGGCTGCTCTGCGCATGCGCAAAGACCACGCAGAATTGGCAGTAATGCGCCGTGCCGCCCTCCTGGCGGACGAAGTCATGTCGGCTGCCGCGCACATGCTCAAGCCCGGGATCCGGGAACTGGAGGTTGCCGCAGAGATCGAATACCAAATGAAAATGCGCGGCGCCTCTGGTCCGGCGTTTGCAACCATCGTAGCGTTCGGTGCGCGTGCCGCGCTGCCGCATGCTCGCCCTACTGCCAAGCAGTTGAGGAAAAATGAGTTGGTGGTGCTAGACCTGGGTGCTATACTCGCGCACTATTGCAGCGACATTACCCGGACGTATTTCGTGGGCCGGGCGTCGTCCCGCGTGCGCGGTTGGTACCGAGCGGTCCGCGAAGCGCAAGCGGCGGCCATCGCGGCGGTTGGTAACGGGGTGAGTTGCGGGGCCATCGATGCGGCGGCCCGCGACGTTCTACAGAAGCATCGGCTGGACCGCTATTTCATTCACAGTACGGGCCACGGCCTGGGCTTGGAAGTCCACGAGGATCCGCGGCTGGCGCGCGGCCAAACCAAGCTTCTCGAGCCTGGGAACGTTGTGACCATCGAGCCCGGAGTGTATTTTCCGGGGATTGGCGGCATCCGGATTGAAGATGATGTGGCGGTGCACGAGAATCGCAGCGAAGTATTGACCCGCGTTTCGCGGGATTTCACCGAGATCTAAACAGGCATGAAACGTAAAAAGCCCTCAAAACCAGAGGTTAGCAGCCCGCCCTTCGCAAGTTCCGAGATGGAACATATCGAGCAACTGCTCCGCTTCATGACCGAGCATAATCTGGAAGAATTTGAGTATTCGCGTGGAGACCTGCGCATCCGGCTGCGCAAGCCCACCGCTAACTCCATGGTCGCGCAACGCTCCCCCGTCCCGGAGATTATCGTACCCGGTGAGGCGCATGGCGGCGCAACGCACGCGTCGGCTTCGGGCACGGGTCAGCAAAGCAGTTTGGGGCACGGCGCGTCGTCAGCTCCGGCGGAGTCGCGGTCCAGCGAGGACTTGTATCTCGTGAAGTCTCCGATCGTCGGAACATTTTATGAGTCGCCCAGCCCGGGTTCGGAAGCCTTCGTGAAGGTCGGCTCGCACGTGACCACCGGGCAAACCCTGTGCATCGTCGAAGCCATGAAGTTAATGAACGAAATTGAATCTGACGCGACTGGCGAAATCGTGCGGATCTTCGTCGAAAACGGCCAGCCCGTCGAATACGGTCAGCCGTTGTTTGGAGTGCGCCCGAGCCGCAAGCGGTAAGCGGCCAGCCCTCTATGTTCCAGAAAATTCTAGTAGCGAATCGCGGGGAAATCGCGCTGCGGGTAATCTGCGCCTGCAAAGAGCTAGGCATCGCCACGGTGGCGGTGTATTCGGAAGCGGACCGCAACTCCCTGCACGTGCGCTTTGCGGATGAAGCGGTTTGTATCGGGCCTCCGCGCAGCAGCGAAAGTTATCTGAATATTCCGCAGGTCATCAGCGCCGCGGAGATTACCAACGTCGATGCCATCCATCCCGGGTACGGCTTCCTGAGCGAGAACGCCAATTTCGCAAAGGTCTGCGAAGCCTCGGAGATCACCTTCATCGGTCCGACGCCCGAAGTCATCGAGATGATGGGCGAGAAGGATCGCGCGCGCCGGGAAATTACCGCCGCGGGACTCACCACCGTGCCGGGCAGCGCCGGAATTGTGGAAGGCGAGGAGCAACTCGGCAAGGAAGCGACGCGCATCGGGTATCCCTTGATTTTGAAAGCTGTCGCGGGCGGCGGCGGGCGCGGCATGCGCATCGTGCGCAAGCAGGAAGAATTGCTGAACGCCTACGAGACGGCGCGCAGTGAAGCGCAACAGGCCTTTGGCAACCCCGATGTTTACGCGGAAAAATTTATCGAGCATCCGCGGCATATCGAATTTCAAGTGCTGGGCGACCAGCATGGCAAGGTAATTCATCTCGGCGAACGGGAATGCACGATTCAGCGCCGCCACCAGAAACTGCTGGAAGAATCGCCTTCTCCGGCGATGGATGCCAAGCGCCGCAAGGAGTTCGGCGCCAAGGTCGTGAAGGCGCTCACCAAAATTGGCTATACCAATGCCGGGACCGTGGAATTCTTGATGGATGAAGACGGAGAAATGTACTTCATCGAAATGAATACGCGCATTCAGGTGGAGCACCCGGTGACGGAACTGCTTACCGGCGTGGATTTGATCAAGGCGCAAATTCGTATTGCCGCGGGCGAAAAAATGGAAGATGCCGCGGGAGAAATTCATTTCTCCGGCCACGCCATTGAGTGCCGCATCAACGCGGAAGATCCCGTAACGTTCGTGCCATCGGCCGGACGCATCACCACGTTTCAAGCTCCCGGAGGCACGGGGGTCCGCGTCGATTCCGCGGCTTATGCCGACGCGGTGATCCCTCCGTACTACGATTCCATGATTGCCAAGCTGGTGGTCAAAGGCCGCGACCGAGGCGAGGCGATCGGACGCATGAAGCGCGCACTCGAAATGTTCGTGATTGAGGGCATTAAGACCTCGATTCCGTTGCAGCGCCGTATTCTGATGGACCCTGATTTTGTCGCAGGTCGCTTTGATACCCACTTCATCGAAAAATTATTGGGCAGCAACGGTAAATAAGCCGCCCAGTAAACCGGGGAAAATAAAAATCGATGCGCCTTGTCCTACCCCGTCTATATGTGATATTAGACGCAGCATTGCTAAAACAATCTGAAAAAGTCTGTGCGGAGAATTTGGCGGCGGCCGGAGTGCGCCTGCTGCAATTCCGCGACAAGCGGGCCAGCTCCAGGGAATTGCTGGGAAAGTCACGCGGCTTGGCGGAGCTGCTGTCGCCCGAGGGCGTAACGTTTTTTGTGAACGATCGCGCGGACGTTGCGAATCTTGCCGGCGCCAGCGGCGTGCATGTCGGCCAGGAAGATCTTGCTGTCGAGCAGGCGCGGGTGGTAATGGGCGAAGCGAAATTCGTGGGAGTTTCCACGCACAATCTGGAACAGTTCGCGCGCGCCGCGCAGACCACTGCCGACTACATTGCCGTGGGGCCAATCTTTGCGACGCAAACCAAAGAAAATCCTGATCCCGTGGTTGGTCTCGAATTGTTGCGGCAAGCCCGCCGCTTGACCGACAAGCCGATTGTGGCGATCGGCGGAATAACGCTGGAGCGCGCCGCCGAAGTCATTGCGGCGGGCGCAGATTCCGTTTCCGTGATTAGCGACATTTTGCAAGCTCCGGAACCGGCTGCGCGCGCCGCCCAATATTTGGAGCTGCTCGGAAATGTGCCTCCGGCAATCGCGTCACGGGAGCCCGACGTTTTGCGGAGCTGAACGCAAACCCTATGCCTGAAGCCGTCCCGACCACCTCCGCCGTGCCGCCCAGCGAAAAAGGTTTCGTCCGCGCCATCGGCCTGTTCGACGGCACCATGATCGTCGTCGGCTCCATGATTGGCTCGGGAATTTTTATCGTGTCTGCTGATATTACCCGCCAAACAGGCTCTGCCGGCGGCTTGCTTCTTACCTGGATTCTCACCGGCGCACTGACCATCGCCGCCGCGCTCTCTTTCGGCGAACTGGCCGGTATGTTCCCGCGCGCCGGAGGCCAGTACATTTATCTGCGGGAAGCGTACTCGCCGCTCTGGGGCTTCCTGTTCGGCTGGACGCTCTTCCTGGTCATTCAGAGCGGCACGATCGCCGCGGTAGCCGTAGGCTTCGCACGCTATCTCGGCGTGCTCGTTCCCGCGGTCTCGCCGAAAACCTGGATGGTCGCGCCGATCGCGCTCGGTTCGAAATACGCCGTTAGCCTCTCCGTGCAACAATTCGTCGGCATCGTCATGGTGCTGTTCCTGACTTTCTTGAATACCCTCGGCGTCCGCCTGGGAAAATTAATCCAGAACATTTTCACCACCGCCAAGACGCTGGCGCTCCTCGGCCTGATTTTCCTCGGCGTCTTTGTAGCCCACAATCACGCTGCCATCGCCGATAATTTTTCGCAGCTGTGGGCCATACGCAATCCAGTACCCATCGAGCCCGGCGCTAGTTTCTTCCGGCAGTTCCTGCCGACCATTACGGCCGCCAGCGGCGCCTTCGGGCTGATCGTAGCCTTCGGCGTCGCGCAAGTGGGCTCACTTTTTTCTTCCGACGCCTGGAACAACATTGGCTTCACCGCCGCGGAACTGAAAAATCCCAAACGCGACGTAGCCCTCTCCATGGCTTTCGGCACCCTGATCGTCACCGCGCTCTACGTACTGGCCAACGTCGCTTATCTCTGCGCCTTGCCGCTGGCGCAAATTCAAAACGCCCCGGACGATCGCGTAGCCACCGCCGCGCTCGAAGCCATCTTCGGTCCCGCCGGTGCTCTCATGATGGCTGGCGCGATTATCGTTTCCACCTTCGGCTGCAACAACGGCCTAATTCTCGCCGGCGCGCGTGTGCCCTATGCCATGGCCCACGACAAGTTATTTTTTGCGGGCATGGCCAAGCTAAACACGAGAGGCGTCCCCGCCACGGCTCTCGTTTTTCAAGGCCTGTGGGTGGCCGTACTGATCACCCTGCGCACACGCAACGTCGACGCCGCCGGGACCGTCACCTACGGGAACCTCTACAGCAACCTGCTCGACTACGTGGTGTTCTCCGTGCTGATCTTCTATGTGCTGACGGTTGCCGGCGTCATGGTGCTACGTTTGAAACGTCCCAACGCCGATCGCCCCTACCGCACCTTTCTCTATCCAGTTTTGCCGCTGCTGTACATCGTTCTGGCGTCCGCCATTCTTTGCGTGCTGCTTTTCTATCGCACGCAAACCGCCTGGCCTGGCCTCGTAATCGTTCTCCTCGGCGTTCCCGTGTATTGGCTATGGTCGAGGCGTGCATCTCCGTCCGGTGCGTGATTTAAGCAATTGCGTCTCCGAGGTGATTTAGTTCTAGGACGGCGCTCACCGCTCGCCTAGAATGGGCAAAACCAATTTGGCAGTAACGTTGACACCGGGATCCATCCCCCAAAAGGAGGAGTTGCGTGGGCAACCCCTTATTTGCGACGAAACCGATCGATGTATTAATGAGAGAAGCCGGTGCGACCGGAGAGCACGCCCTCAAGCGCGCACTGGGTCCGATTAATCTGATGACCCTCGGAATCGGCGCCATCATCGGAGCCGGGATCTTCGTGCTGACTGGTTCGGCAGCCTCGCTCTATGCCGGCCCAGCGATCATGCTTTCGTACGTGCTCGCCGGGGTTGGTTGCGTGTTTGCCGGTTTGTGCTACGCCGAGTTCGCCTCGCTGATTCCGATAGCTGGCTCTGCCTACACCTATGGTTACGCTACGCTCGGCGAGATTGTTGCCTGGGTTATCGGTTGGGACTTGATTTTGGAGTACGCCTTCGGGGCCGCCACGGTAGCCAGCGGCTGGAGCAGCACGCTGATCGCTTTCCTGCAGGATTACGGCATCAACCTGCCGCCGCAAATCTCGGATGTTCCCGGAGCGAAGTGGGTATTCTTTGACGGGCGATGGTCGCCGCTGGTCACTGTGGACCTCACCCCGGACCAACTGGCTTCTCTGCCGATGGCCACCGCCAAGTTCAACCTGCTCGCATTTCTCGCGGTGCTTGCCGTCACGATTATTCTGATTGTGGGAATCAAAGAGTCTGCGAATTTTAACACCGGCATCGTGTTTGTGAAATTGGCGGCGGTATTTACGTTCATCGCCGTAGCTAGCGCGTTTCTTCTAAAGCACCCGCAAATCGCTCATGAGAATTGGCGGGTCTTCCTTCCGCCAAACACGGGAACTTTTGGATCCTATGGATGGTCGGGCGTGTTGCGGGGTGCGGGCGTCGTTTTCTTTGCGTATATCGGTTTCGACGCCGTCTCCACGGCGGCGCAAGAGGCAAAAAATCCGCAGAAAGACATGCCCGTTGGCATTCTTGGTTCGTTGACCATTTGCACGATCCTGTACATTGTCGTGTGCGGATTGTTGACCGCCATGGTGCACTATTCGCACTTGAATATTGGCGCTCCAGTTTCCCTGGCCATTCGCGAAACCGGCGTGAAGTGGGGTAGTTACGTGGTGAATGCCGGCGCGCTCGCGGGCCTCAGCACGGTTATGTTGGTTATGCTCCTTGGGCAATCCCGCGTATTTTATTCCATGGCGCACGACGGCCTGCTATGGAAGTGGGCTGGCGAAATTCATCCGCGCTTTCGCACTCCTTATAAGTCAACCGCCATCGTAGGTCTCTGCGTTGCGATTGTCGCGGCGGTCGTTCCTATTGGCGACCTCGGCCAACTCGTCAGCATCGGCACCCTGCTGGCCTTCGTGATCGTTTGTGCTGGCGTCTGGATCCTGCGCGTGCGCAGGCCGGATCTAGCGCGCCCTTTCCGTACGCCGTGGGTTCCCGTCGTTCCGATCCTTGGAATGCTCGTTTCCATCGGGCTCATGTCCGGTCTCAAAGCCTTGACGTGGGTTCGCTTGGTCGTTTGGCTAGTGATCGGCATGATCATCTATTTCACCTACGGCGTGAAACATAGCCACGTGCGCAATCCCGCAAAATAGCTCGCTAGAATACGTCTCGAAGTCGCGCCGCCTTTTTTAATACTGTTCTTCTCTGCGCGCCAAGCTTGTTCAGGTACAGTACAGTAGAAGTTTGCCGACTTGGTGATGACCGACTTCCGCACCAATCTAAACGCTTTCTGGCGCCGCCTATCGCGCCTGGACCTCGTCGCGTTCGTGCTTTTCCTCATTGGCGCGATCGCCTACCTGCTCGGCGGCAGCGGCAACGGCCTCAATTTCATAAAATT
>Ga0182024_10000557_pt1 | contig 96372 bp, 89 predicted proteins | sample P32metaG_FD_120480 | JGI IMG/M metagenome (GOLD analysis project Ga0182024, IMG submission 120480) | Permafrost microbial communities from Stordalen Mire, Sweden - P3-2 metaG (Illumina Assembly) | ecosystem: Environmental > Terrestrial > Soil > Wetlands > Permafrost | place: Sweden: Stordalen... | reverse complement strand
GCTCGGCTTCAGCTTCATCAGGTCGCGGAAGCGGTCCTCGAACTCGAAATCCATGCGGTGCAGCGCATAGGGGATCCAGCCGACGCCAGATTCGCCAAAGCCGATGCGCAGGTGCGGATGGCGCTCGAAGACGCCGGCTCCCATCATCCCGGCCATGATGTGGACGAGGCCCATCTGGAACGCCGAGACGCCGGTGAACATCGCCGCGCGCCGCACCTGGCCGGTCAACTCGCGGGCCCGCGGCGGCGTCGTCGGGAAGGTGTGGAAATGCAGCGGGAGATCTACTTCGCTCACCGCCTTCCACACCGGCTCCCACGCCGGATGCCACATCGGCTCCATGTCCCAGGAGCACGACAGCTCGAGCCCTCGCAAGCCCATCTTGGCGACGCGGTGGACCTCCGCGACCGCCGCATCGATGTCGCCGTAGGGGAGGCACGCGAGGCCGATATGGCGGTCCGGGTAATGGCTGCAGAACTCCTGCAGCCAGTCGTTGTAGATGCGCAGCACCTCGTTGGAGGCTTCCATGTCGTTGAGCTTGGAAGCGGTGCCGAGCACCCCATAGATGACCTCGGCGTCGACGCCGTCCTCTTCCATGTCCTTCAAGCGCAGATGCGGGTCGCGGCAGCGGAACTTCCCGATTTTGGCGTCGGAATAGAGGCCGTGCGCGGCCATGATGTCGACCCGCACGTTCTGCCCCGGCACGAGCTTCGCGCCGCCCGGCCCGACCCCGTTTACGAGGCCGAAATTGGCGCCGTTCCTGGCGACCCATTGCGGCCCGTCCGGCCCCTCCTCGACATAGGGCATGCGCTCCTTCAGCGCGCGCGATGCGTTCTCGACGAACAGCTCGGGTGGCATGCAGGGCATATCGAGGTGGCAATCGGCCGAGATCCGCTTGTAATGCATGGTGCGTCCCCTTCGGGCTTATATGCGCTGCGCTCAGTTTAACGCGCTTGGCAAGGGTTTTGCCAATGCCGGGTTTGCAGGGCCCGCCTCGCTTTCGTCCGTGCCAGATCAGCTTAGCGTTGTTGTTCAGGCTTGAGGTTGAGGGTGAGGGTGAGGCATCTTTCTCGTCAATCCGCTTCTTCCTTCGGATTAAAGCCGGGCGGCAGCACCAGCCAATCGCAAGCCCTGGCGATCTGTCGCTGTTGACTGCTTGTCAAATCCTCGATGATGGCGTGCGCTTGGCCGTCTTCGTCGTTGGCGTCCGACGCGACCCCTTTCCCAAATCCTCTGATCAATTCCACGGTAAACGACACAATTCCCCATTCGGGGAATTGTGCCAGCATCACATCAATGGGCTGAAGGCGGAGCTGATTCAAAATCAGCAGTCGCTGCACAGACATTGGTGAACCGTCGGCGTTGGGATCGAACGCCGACGACCGGGGGCGGATGCCCAATTTGGCCTTTGGATCTAGCGTGATCTCAGCTGGATAGGGGATGCGCCGGAGAAGGATCTCTGCATTCGCTATCGTAGGATCATCGGCGAAAGGCAATTTGGGACCAAGTCAGGCGCGCTCGGAGATCTGGCGCAAAGCGTCGGTAACCCGCTCGATTTCGCCGGTGACCACATCGTCCCAGCTTTGCTCCGGCTGATCGAGATTCTCGAAGGCAACCTCAAATTCCCCCGTAGGACGCATCCTAATCTCCAGATCGGCCGATCGCCGGTGCCACTCAAGTTGAAGTTGACCGTCTTTGGTCGGGCCAATGTCCGGGGCCGGCGCTTCTGTCGACATGATCGAGCGTAGAAATGACCATGCGCGCCGAACTGTCTCACTCTCGACTCGCCGGGCGCCTCTGCCGTCCCAATTTTCTGGTAACGACAACACCCACGCAAGACGCTCTTCCGCTTCAGCGCACCATCTCGGCGCGGCCCGCAATGTAGGCGTCATTGCTGGGTCAGCCGGCGGCGCCGACTCGACGTAGGCGGGTCGCTCAAATGCCCGATGCAACGCGAAATAATCGACCCTCACCGGGCCATCAAATGAGGCCTCAGGCAACATCGGTGCGCCCCCATACTTGGTGCATTTCGGGCGTCGTCAGTGCAGCGAACGCGCTGACGATGGTGCGGCGACCCAGATCGAAAAAGCTCAGAGAACTCTCTAGTGTCGGCGCGGGCGGGCGGCCGCGAGTCATCAGGTTGAACCGAAACGCCGGGGGGGTCGAACTGCCATCGCTGGGTTCCGGCTGCGCCAGGGTGTGAAGTCGAGCGATCGGTCGATGGTCCGCATCTTCAACGATGTATCTCGCGCGAAACCCAAGATCTTCAAGCTTTGGAAGGGAATCACGCCCATCTACGGACCGCAATTGCGAAAAAACCCGGCCAGCCCCCGCATATCCCCCACTATTCGCCGGTGCATCTATCCGATTGATATAACTGATCTCACATTGGTCGATTACCGGATCGGCCAAGCCAGCGCGGGCGACCAGCCCAAAAAAAGTTCTGGTATGACCCTCGAATGCCTCCCGAATCGACTCGTACCGCGGGTAATCGGTCTCGTCTCCCTTGCGTCGCCAATTGTGAACAAGCCGATCTGGCTGGATCTGTAGCAACCGAGCGCCGTCCGCACTCGTTAGCGCCAGGCGTACGTTTAGATCGGGCAGACCACCAATCTGGAATTGCAAGAACGGCGGCGCAGGTGGTGCGGGGCTAAAGACCTCAAGCTCATGGCCGAGCGGCTGTTGGTATCGAACCTTGGGAAAGCTATCGGCAAACTCAGAGCAGCATGCGCTCAGCACCGTCGCATCAAGCCCGGCGATCGGCTCGAATTGGATTGATAGATACACTTCGACAACCGGAGGGAACCGGAAGTCGGGAAGATCAGCTGGGCGCGACCGCGGCATAGGAGAATCCTAGCATACGATTTGTAAAGGATACACGGCCATTCAAGAGCCGTTCCAGGCCTTGATAGGGTTAAAAAGCCGCCGCAGGCTTTCCAAACGGCGCATGTAATTTCGACAATCTCGCAGTGCTGCTGAGCCCTCAATCGTCTCGGTACACGTCGGCCATCGCCCGCCAGATGCGGGCGCTGGTGGTGGGCATGTCGAGGTTCTTGACGCCGAGCGGGGAGAGCGCGTCCATCACGGCGTTGACGATGGCGGGCAAGGCGCCGACCGTGCCGGCTTCGCCGGCGCCCTTGGCGCCCAAGGGATTGCGCTTCGTTGGCACCGGGTTCGAGGTCACCGAGATCGCCGGCAGGGCGTCGGCCCGCGGCATCGCATAATCCATGAAGCTGCCGCTCAGCATCTGCCCCGATTCGCGGTCATAGACGACCTGCTCCATGACCGCCTGCCCCAGCCCCTGCATGACCCCGCCATGGATCTGGCCCTTGAGGCCCACCGGGTTGACCACGGTGCCGACATCGTCGACGACGACATAATTGAGGATGTCGAGCTGCCCGGTTTCGCCGTCGATCTCGACCTCGCAGACATGGCTGCCGTTCGGGTAGGTGAAGTCGGCCGGCGCGAAGGTGCCGGTCTCATAAAGCCCGCCTTCGAGGCCGGGCGGCAGGTTATTGGCGCGAAACGCCGCCTTGGCGACCTCGCTCAAGGCGAGCCGCCGGTCGGTGCCGGCGACCGTGAAATTGCCCCCGTCATCGCCGACCGCGAACTCGATGTCGGCCTCGGCCGCCTCCAATAGATGAGCGGCGAGCTTCCGCGCCTTGGCGATGATCTTGTCGGCCGCCATCCACAAGGCCGAACCGCCGATCACCGTCGAGCGCGAGCCGTTGGTGCCGATGCCGAAGGCGACCCGGTCGGTGTCGCCGTCGATGTATTGCACCTCGTTCGGGTCGAGCCCGAGCCGCTCGGCGAGCACCTGCTTGAATGTCGTCTCGTGCCCCTGGCCCTGGTTCTTGCTGCCCATCAAGAGGGTGACGTTGCCGCTCGGGTGAAAGCGGATCTCGGCGAATTCCTGGCCCGGCCCGGCGGACTTCTCGATCGGGTTGGCAAGGCCGATACCGCGCAATTTGCCGCGCCGGCGCGACTCCTCGCGGCGCGCCCCGAACCCGCCCCAATCGGCGAGCGCCAGCGCCGTTTCCTGGTTGGCGAGGAAATCGCCGCAATCGTAGTTGAGGCCGAGCGCGGTCTTGTACGGCAGCTTCGCGTTGGGGATCATGTTGCGGCGGCGCAATTCGATCGGATCGTCGTGCAGCTCGCGCGCCGCATCGTCAATGAGGCGCTCGATGACATAGGTCGCCTCGGGCCGTCCGGCGCCGCGATAGGGCGCGGTGCCGTTGGTGTTGGCCATCACCGCCAGCACCGCAACGTGAGCCGCCGGGATGTCGTAGACGCCGGTCAGCGTGCCGACATTGCCGAACGTCGCGAGGAGATTGCGCTCGGACGAGATATAGGCCCCGACATTGGCGAAGGTCCTGACCCTGAGCGCCAGGAACCGGTCGTCATTGTCGACCGCCAGCATGGCGTCCGAAATGTTGTCGCGGGCGTGCTCGTCGGCGAGGATCGCCTCGCTGCGTTCGCAGCTCCATTTGACCGGCCGGCGCAAGTGCTTCGCCGCCAGGAGGACGAGGCGGTGCTCGGGGTATTGCCAGCCCTTGGTGCCGAACCCGCCGCCGACATCGCCTGATATGACCCGGATCCTGCTCTCCGGGATCTTGAAGATGCGGGTGGCGAGCGCCTGGCGCACCCGGTGCGGGTATTGCACATCGGCATAGAGCGTGTAGCGCTCCTCGCCCGGATCCCACACGCCGATCGCGCCGCGCGGCTCCATGAAATGCGCGTAGACCCGGCTGATCACATAGCGCCGCCTGACGATATGCGCGGCTTTGGCAAACGCCGCCTCGGTCGCCGCCAGGTTGCCGGCCTCGAACAGATTGGAGATGTTGTCCGGGCACTCGTCCCACACCGCGATCTTGGCCTCAGCCGCGTCGGCGGTGTCGGTGACCGACGGCAGGATCTCGTAATCGACGGCGACGAGCTCGGCGGCGTCCCGCGCCTCGGCCAAACTCCCGGCGACGACAAACGCCACCGGCTCGCCGACAAAGCGCACCTTGCCTTGCGCGAGCCCGAGATGGGCGCGGGCGAACATCGGCGAGCCGTCGGGCCGCTTCCTCTGGAACGGCACCCCCATCGTGCCGAGCCCGGCCTTGGCAAGGTCGTCCCCGGTATAGATCGCGAGGATTCCGGGCATCGCCAGCGCCGGTCCGGTGTCAAGCGCGCGGATTGTGGCATGGGCGTGCGGCGAGCGCAGCACCACGGCATGGGCCTGGCCGGGCAGGTTGACGTCATGCTGGAAGCGGCCTTCGCCACGCAGGAAGCGCCTGTCCTCAAAGCGCCGCACCGGCTGCCCGATTCCGAACTGGCCCATCGCTCGATCTCCATCCCGGTTGTCATCCCGGCGAAAGCCGGGATCCACCGTGCCGAAAACTCTCTTTCGGCCAACCGTGAAGAGATCATGCCGCATCGGATGGCGCGTGCCAGCGGAAAGGTGGATCCCGGCTTTCGCCGGGATGACAATCTGTGGGAAGGTTAGTGGCAGAAGGCCAGTAAAGCGACGAGGGGCGGGCATGGAGCACATCGATCTGGGTGGCATCGCGGTCGAGACGCTGATCGTCGGCACCGGGCCGCCGCTGTTGTTCCTGCATGGCGGCGACTATGTCGCGCAGAACCGCGCTTTCCTCGACCGCCTGGCGCGGCGCTGGCGGGTCGTCGCGCCGCGCCATCCCGGCTTTGGCGCGACCGCGCGCCCGGCCTGGTTCCGCACCGTGCACGACATCGCCTACCTTTATCAGGACCTCATCGATCGGCTCGCGCTCAAGGACACGCTCTTGGTCGGCTCGTCGTTCGGCGGCTGGCTCGCCCTCGAAGTCGCGGTGCGCTCGGAGGCGCGGCTCGGCCGGCTCGTCCTCATCGACTCGCTTGGGCTAAAGCTGGGCGACCGCGAGGAGCGCGACATCGCCGATATCTATGCCTTGCCGGCCGAAGAGGTGCTACGCCGCCTCTTTGTCGAGCCGGTGCATGTGGTGCCAGATTACGCCAAGCTCGGCGACGGCGAGCTCCTGGCCATCGCCCACGACCGCGAGGCGACCGCGCTCTACGGGTGGCGGCCCTATATGCACGATCCCGCCCTCGCCCACTGGCTGCACCGGATCACCCGCCCGGTTCTGGTGCTGTGGGGCGAGGAGGACGGCATCGTTACGCCCGCTTACGGCGAGCATCTCGCCGCCCTCATCCCCAACGCGCGCTTCGAATTGATCGCCCAGGCGGCGCATTACCCGCAGATCGAACAGCCCGAAAAGGTCGCCGCCGCGATCGAACGCTTTGCCGAAGGAAGTTGAGGATGATCCGCCTGCATTGTCACCCCGGCGCAGGCCGGGGTCCACGCCCGCCATGGATACCGGCCTTCGCCGGTATGACAACTGAGTTGGGGTGAGGCATCCCTAGCCAAACACGCCGAGAGGACACGACCATGATGCAAGTCTGGCATTTCAGCGAGATGGCCTATCACCCGGCCTGGGAGCATCTCGGCGATTCCTACCGCGTCATCATTCCCAATCGCCTCTTCGACCCGAAGATCGGCGCCGATCTCTATCACCGTTATCTCGACGAATGGGCGCTCTGCGACGAACTCGGCATCAACATTATGACAAATGAACATCACGCCACCGCCACCTGCGCCGATTCGGTGTGCACGATCCCGATGGCGATCCTCGCGCGCGAAACCAAGAAGGTGCGGCTCCTCGCGCTCGGCATGCCGATCGGCAACCGCAACGACCCCATCCGCGTCGCCGAGGAATATTCGATCATCGACGTCATCTCGCGCGGCCGGCTCGATATGGGCTTCGTCAAGGGCGTGCCGTTCGAGATCTCGCCGGCCAATACCAACCCGGCCGATCTGGTCGACCGCTTCTGGGAGGCGCACGATCTGATCCTGAAGGCGATGACCACTCATGACGGCCCGTTCAATTGGGAGGGCACTCACTTCCACTACCGCTCGGTCAATGTCTGGCCGCGCCCCTACCAGGAGCCCCATCCGCCGGTGTGGATGCCGGTCGGCAGCCCGGGCAGCGCGGCCGAGGCGGCGACACGCGGGATTACGATCGGCGTCCTCAACACCGGCTGGGCCCGCACCCCGGCGATTTTCGATTCCTATCGCAAGAAGGCGCACGAGGTCGGCCGCAAGCCGACCCCCGACAAACTCGCCTATATGGCGCTGATCGGGGTCGGCGCGACCCGCAAGGAAGGCCACCGGCGCGCCGACCAGATCCTCGACTACAGCCGTACCTCGGGGATCGTCGCGCCGCAATTCGCCAACCCGCCGGGCTATGTCCCGGCCGCGGGCGCCGCCCAGATGCTGAAATCGGGCGGCGCCATGGCGGCCCGCGCGACGCGGGTCCAAACCAAGGACGGCACCCCGATCAACCCGCGCACGATGTCGGTCGCCGAAGCAATCGACGCCGGCCTCTCCTTCGCCGGCACCCCCGACGACGTCTTCGACCAATTAAAGGCCTTCTACGACCACGTCGGCGGCTTCGGCCACCTCCTGATGATGGGCCAAGGCGGCCACATCAGCCACGAAGACACGGTCGACAACCTCAGCCTGTTCAGCCGCGAGGTGCTCCCGCGGCTGGCGGAATTGGGGTGAGGAAGAAAAGGATCCCGCGGTGAAGTGTGAACTGACGAAAATTGATGCGGCTGTCGATCAACTTGACTGGGCAATCCGGCTCTTCCTCGACCACTCCGCGTTCGCAGCAGCGATCACACTGGCTGGTGCGGCGGAAGAAATCTTAGGTAAAGCGACTGGAAGTCGGGCGGCGGCTTTCGACCAACTGAAAATAAAATTCTCGACCGATTTGGGACTGCCGGAGAAAACGATATCGCAAGATTACCTTAATCGGGCAAAAAATTGGCTAAAGCATTGGGATGGGCGGGCTGATGATGATAAAATTACCTTCCAACTCGATGAGGAAGCGATTCAATATATCGTGCGTGCGCTCGCGAATCTCGCTGCTCACGATGGCTCGTTGCCGAGCGAGGGACCTCGGTTCGTCACGTGGCTAAGGCGAAACCAGCCGGATCTCTGGCGCGACGGTCGCCGTTCTGTTCTTGACCAAATATTAACTGGCGGTGGTCACACCTAGCCCGACAACGCGCAAGGATTCTAATCTACGGTGGCTCGGAATCCATTAAGGGCCCAGCCGATGCCCGCACCTACGACCAATGCAGCAATCGGAATACCGAAGGCGAGTAGATGGACCTTCCAAGCGTATTGCCATACGTAAGGATCACGCCCGTAACCGGCACACCAAGGGGCCGATAATCTCACGCCGAAGGTACATGGAAGATCATCTGCGTAACCGATGACGATCACCCACGCGACGGATAACACAATCCAAACCCGAAAGAGGCCGCGGCGCCAATTCATCGCGTCCTACTCCTTGCATCGACTCCCGCGCGCCGCTTCCCGCACGGTCGGGCTCGCGTTTCTCAACCCGACCTGCAGCCTCATTCCAGCGCGTAGGATGGGTTGAGCGTAGCGAAACCCATCGAACTCCGCGCGGGTGCTGATGGTGGGTTTCGCATTACTCAACCCACCCTACGACAGCCTCACACCAGCTCCAACCGCAATTGCCGCCCCAAGAGCGAGGCCGCGCGTTGGAGGGTTTCGAGCGTCACGTTGCCCTTGTCGGGGTCGAGGATGCGGTCGATCTGGGCGCGGCTGGAGTGCATCAGCTCGGCCAGATGCTTCTTCGTGCTGCTTTTCTTCTTCATCTCCTCGGCGAGCTGCCAGGCAATCACCTTCTTGATCGCGGCGGTCGTGACTTCTTCGTAGATGCCTTCCTCTCTCAGAAAATCATCGAGTGTCGAACCCAAATGGGGATTTTTAGTCGTCGTTGGCATCCGCTATTTCCCCCATTCGCTGGCGGGCGAGGGCGATATCCTCCGGTGGTGTCCGCTGCGTCTTTTTGATGAAGCCGTGAACGACAGCGATCTGCCCTTCGTAAAGAAAGAACAGGATGCGGGCGATCCGCCGGCTCGGGAGGTTTGAGCGGACTTCCCACAGACCGCCGCCAAGCGAGCGGCAGAGCGGCATACCGACCGGCCAACCATATTGCACGAACCCTAAATCTCGCCCGACCACATGCGGCTCGCGTCCCGATGATATCGGGGCGGTGCGCGGTTGGCGAGGTCGTCCCCCCTCATGTCCCCCCTCATGTCCCCTGGGGGCACGACAACCCGCGACGGCGACGCTAAAATCGCCATATTTCTGCGGTATCATGCGTCAATAGCAATGAATGGGCTGTCGCAGAGCAGCCCACCCATTGGGGCGGTTTTCCCTGCCGATTTCCAGCAGGTGCAGGCAAACTGAGGGAAGCATGTGTTGATGGGCGGGGTTGACGGAATGGATTACACGACGCTCGGGCATACCGGGCTCCGGGTCAGCGTTGCCGGGCTCGGCTGCGGCGGGTTCAGCCAATTGGGGCTCGGCACCGGCGGGAGCGAGGCCGACGCGATCGGGATCATCCGCGCCGCCCTCGATCTCGGGGTCAATCTGTTCGATACCGCGGCGGCCTATGGCACCGAGCCGGTGTTGGGGAAGGCGCTGCGCGGGACGCCGCGCGACCGGGTCGTCATCTGCACCAAGGCGCCGTTCGGCATCAGCAACCCGAATTCGACCCCGGAGAGCGCGGTTGCGAGCCTCGACCGCTCGCTGAAGGAGCTCGGCACCGACTACATCGACGTCTACCAGCTGCACGGCGTCGCCCCGCGCGCCTACGACCACGCGCTTTCGGTGCTCGCGCCGGCGCTGTTGCGCGAGAAGGAGAAGGGCAAGTTCCGCCATCTCGGGATCACCGAAACCGCGCCCGGCGACCCCGAGCACGAAATGACGCAGCGCGCCTGCCGCGATCGCGTGTGGGATGTCGCGATGATCGCCTTCCACATGATGCACCAGAACGCGCGCGAAGCGGTGTTTCCGCTGACCCGGCAATATCAGGTCGGGACGCTCCTGATGTTCGCGGTGCGCAACATCTTCTCGCGGCCCGAACGCCTCGCCGTGACGCTGCGCGAGCTGGCCGCCGCGGGCGAGGTGCCGCAAGCCCTCGCCGACAGCCCCGACCCGCTCGGGTTTCTCGTCCACGCGGGCGGCGCAAGCAGCGTCATCGACGCCGCCTACCGGTTCGTGCGCCACGAACCCGGGGTCGATGTCGTGCTGTTCGGCACCGGCGACCCGGAGCATCTACGCAGCAACATCGCCTCGATCCTGAAGCCGCCATTGCCCGAGGCGGACCGTGCCCGGCTCGCGACTCTGTTCGGACATCTGGTCGGGGTCGGGCTCGACGCGCCGCATCTCTCGCGCAGCGGCCGCGTCACCACCGTCTAGGCGCGCACCCCGCCTGCCGCGAGCACCATCCTCTCCGCCGCGCGCATTTGCGAGCGCGCGCGGAAATTGAGCCGCACGGTCAGCGCTGTCGCCACCACCCCCAGACCCAGCGCCAACCCCAGCCACAAGCCGAGCGGACCGAACCCGAACGGAAACGCCAGCAGCCAGCCGCCGGCAAAGCCGATCGCCCAATAACCAATGGCGGCGATCAGCATCGGGACCGCGGTGTCGCGGTAGCCGCGCAGGGCGCCGGCCGCAATCACCTGCACGCCGTCGAACACCTGAAACAGCGCGGCGATCCGGAACAGCTGGACGGCATATGCGACGAGGCCGTCATTCGCCGGATCGGCAAGATCGAGATAGGCGCTCGCCAGGGTGCGCGGCGCCGCCAACAGCAAGACGCCGGTCATCGTCATGAACGAGGCGCCGAGCGCCACCGCGACAAACCCGGCCCGGCGCGCCGCCGCCGGCGCGCCGAGGCCGAGCTGAAAGGCGACGCGCACCGTCGCCGCCTGGCCGATACCGAGCGGCACCATGAAGCACAGCCCGGCGACGTTGAAGACGAGCTGGTGCGCCCCCAGCGCGTCGGCGCCGAGCAGGCCCATCAGCACACCGGTCGTCACGAACACCCCGATCTCCAGCCCGAACAGGGCGGCGATTGGCAGGCCGAGTCGCAGGATGCGGGGGATCTCGCCGAGCACCCGGACGGCCATCCTGACCGGTACCTGGGTTGGCGTGGCTGCCATGTAGCCGGCGAAACAAAACAACATCAGCCACTGGACAATGGCGGTCGCGCCACCCGCGCCGGCGCTCCCCAAAGCCGGCATGCCGAAATGACCGAACACCAGAACCCAGGTGAGCGCGGCATTGAGGGGGACGGCAAAGAGCGGGATTACCATGACGACCCGCGTACGAAACGCCGCGACCAACAGGAAACGCAGCACGGCAAACCCGAGAAAGGCCGGAGCGCCCCAGCGGATCACCCGCAGAAAGCGTCCGACCTCGGCAGAAAGCCCGGGATCGTAGCCAAGCGCGGCGAGGAGCCACGGGATGATTGTCAGGATCGCGATAACCGGCGTCGCGAGCACCGCCGCAATGATCAGCCCGGCGCCGGCGATCCGGCCGGCCGTCGGGTGGTCCTCGGCGCCGATCGCGTGCGCCGCCAGCGGCGCCACCGCCGTCAGCACGCCCTGGCACAGCAAGAGGAGCATCGCATAGAGCGCCGAACCAAGCCCGGCCGCCGCGAGCGGCGCCGCGCCGAGATGCCCGACGATCAGCGCATTGGTCACGTTCATCGCCATCTGCGCCAGATTGGCGCCGGCCAGCGGCGCCGCGACAGCGAGCGTCGCCCGGATCTCCGCAGCGATGGGCGAGCGGTCAATCGCCATGATCAGCGGAGATTACGGGGGTTTCGAGTTCCGGGGAATGGCGGTTGCCGAGCGTAGCGACGCGGGTGAGGGCTGAAGCGCACGCCGCGCTTCTCCTCCCCCGTCATACCGACGACGGCCGGTATCCGCTGCAGAGAGCGACCCGGCCGGAGTTTATCCCCGGGACGACGAGGTCGGAGATAACCCGCGGGAGGCTAGCTCAGCGCGACCTCGAAGCCGCGCTTGGTGCCCGGGCGCGCCATCATCGCCTCGTACCAGCGCTTGACGTTGGGGTAGTCGGCGAGGTCGATCTGATGGCGCTCGTGGCGCCAGGCCCACCCGAGGATCGCGAAATCGGCGATCGACACCTCGCTGCCGCCGGCGAATGCCGCCGCGCCGAGCCGCTTGTCGAAGACGCCGTAGAGCCGCCGCGTCTCCTTCGTATAGCGCTCCAACCCATAGCGGCGGTCCGCTTCGTTCGCCACCTGCAGGAAATGGTGGACCTGGCCGGGCATCGGCCCGAACCCGCCCATCTGCCACATCAGCCATTCTAAGACCGGCACCTGGCGCCGCATGTCGCCCTTGGGCCAGAACTTGCCGGTCTTCTCGCCGAGATAGATGAGGATCGCTCCCGATTCGAAAATGCTGATCGGCGAGCCGCCCGGGCCGTCGCTGTCGGTGATCGCCGGGATCCGGTTGTTCGGGCTGATCCGCAGGAACTCAGCCCCGAACTGCTCGCCCTTGCCGATGTTGACCGGCTTTACCGTATAGGGCAGCCCCATCTCCTCGAGCGCGACGCTGATCTTGCGGCCATTCGGCGTGTTCCAGGTCCACAGTTCGATGCTCATCGGCGGGGGACTCCTCTATTCGACACTGACGAGCCGGCAGCATTAGGGGCGATGCCCCGCCCTCGCAAGATGCAATCTGGATGTGTAGCGCCGGCGCCCGGCCTGCCCTACCATCCGCGCGAAGCCGATCCCTTCCCAGAAAGGCACCCCCCATGGCCGCCGACCCAAACCGCGTCATCCTGACCGGCGAGAACCCGTTCATCCGTTTGAGCGCCGCCACTGGCGGGCCGGTCACGACCAATGCCAGCTACTGGCGCATCATCACCTGTCCGGCGGGGCCCGGGCACGTGCTCTATCTGAAGAGCGAGGTGACCGACAACCGCTGGCGCATCTACTCCGACAACATCGCGATGGCGCGCTGGCTGCAGGGGACGGTCCAGGGCATGCTGAATGCCGAGACCGCCGACACGGCAATCCCGGTCACCGACGCCGAATTCGCCAAGTCCGGCGACCCCAGATATTTCTGGACCGAGAGCCTCATCGCGCACGACGAGGAAATCACCCTCACCTGGTACGAGATCGGTGATCCGCTGCTGATCCACACCAATCCGGGCGAGGGCGGCCGCAAATACGGCGTCTGCACGCTCCTCATACCGGCGCTCGGCGCGCGCCTCGCGCGCAACGGCGTCGAAGCGGCCGGCAAGCCCTGGCCGATGGACCGCGAGGGCCGCCCGTTCAGCACCTGCGCGCTGGCGTTCTCCGAAAGCTGGACCGAGGCGAGATGATCATTATCACGACGCAGATCTTCCCCGTGGCCGGGCTTGACCCGGCCACCCACGTCTTTAGACCAGCTTATCGTAGAGATCTTCCCAGAACGGGTTGTCGTGATGGATGAGCTGCACCTTCCAAGCACGCGGCCAGTGCTTGATATTCAGCTCGCGCTGTTTCGCGGTCAGAATATCATCATGCCATTCCGCATAGACGAGACGCTTCAGCCCGTATTTCTTCGTGAACCCGTCCACGAAGCCCTCGCGATGCTCCCAAGCGCGGCGGGCGAGATGGACCGTAGTGCCGACATACAGCGTGCCGTTCGGCTGGTTCGTCATCAGGTACATCCATCCACCCACAACATCCAATGTACATGATTTGTTCTACCTTGCAATGAAAGACGTGGATGGCCGGGTCGAGCCCGGCCAAGGGGAAATTTGGGAGGCAAATTCCGCGCAAACGACGCAAAACCAGGCACGAAAAGCTGAACCGGGCAGCCGTGGGTCGAGCCCGGCCAAGGGTGGTTTGATAATGCCGGAATGCGGATCTGGCCTGCGCCGGGATGACAACCTTCGGTCAATCGACCGCGATGCCCTTCCTCGCCATGAATTCGGGGAAGGCCTCCTTGGCCTTGGCGTTGCGCATGACCTCGGTCGTGAAACGCCGCTCCTCGTCCCATTGCGCTTCGAGGTCTTGCGTCATCTGCTTCAAGAGCAGCGCCTTGACCCCGATCACCGCTTCCCGGTTGTTGCCGGCGATCGTCTTCGCTAATTCCATCGTCTTGGCCCGCAACTGGTCCTTCGGCACCAGATGGTTGAGGAGGCCGATGCGGTAGGCCTCCTCGGCCTCGACCACCCGCGCCGTAAACAACAGCTCCTTGGCGATCGGCCAGCCGACCTGATTGGGCAGGGTCCAGGTGCTGTTGATCCGGCCGTAGGCCGCGGCGAGAAAACGGAATTTGCTGTCCTCGCAGCCGATGCGCATGTCGAGCGAGGAGGACAAGACCGCCGCGCCGCCAAAGGCAAGGCCGTTCATCATGCCGATATTCGGCTTCTTCGAGGTGCTGATGTCGAGGTAGCCGCGCCGGGTCCGCATCCGGTCGAGCTCCTCGTCGGAATAACGGCGATCGTCCTCGAGCTGCTCGTGGATGTCGCCGCCGGCGGAGAAGGCGCGGCCGGCGCCGGTCAGCACAATGCAGCCGACCGCATCGTCGGCGTCGAGATGCCCGACCGCCTCGTGCATCTCGCTGACGAGGCGCCGGTTCATCGCGTTGAGCTTCTCAGGGCGGTTCAGCGTGATGATTCCGACGCCGTCCTCGATATCAACGAGGATATGTTCGTAGTTCATGGTTTTTCTCCTTCAGCGCGCGACATTGCCCCAGACGACATAGCGCTGGCGTGGCCGCTTCTCGCGGCCCTCCTCGACCATGCGCCGGGTCTGGGCGGCGACCAGATCATTGAGCGAGTCTCCCGCCACATTCATCAACCCATGCTTATGGAGGAGCGCCTCGATCTCCGCCTGCGGCCGGCCGCCGTAAAACGGCAGCCGATCGCCGATCGCCGCGTATTCGGCGCTGGTGCGGGCATTCTCGCGCTGCGGCGGCGCGTTGGCCTCGTTGTATTGCGCGCCGTCGACGATCGCGAGCCGCCCGCCCGGCCGCAGCACCCGGATCCATTCGTCGATCGCCGCCTCGGGGTGCGGCAAGGTCCACAACACATGCCGGCTGATCACCAGATCGAAGCGGCCGGGAAGGAAGCGCAGCTGCTCGGCATCGCCCTCCTCGAACTGGACCGTGAGGCGCCGCTCCGCCGCTTTGCGCCGCGCCTCGACCAGCATCGCCGGCGCGAAGTCGATGCCGCTGACCCGGTGGCCGCGCGCCGCCAATTCGAGGCTGAGGAACCCGGTGCCGCAGCCGGCGTCGAGCGCGTCGATTGACGTCCCGCCCGGTCCGCCCGACGGGATGACCAGATCGAGGATGCGGTCCCACGCGGCGCGCTCGGCCGGGCTGCCGATGCTGTGGCCGAAATCCTCGTCGAAATGCGCCGCTCGCCGGTCCCAATGCTGGGCGACCTGGGCTTTGACCGGGTCGGCGTGAGCCGCGCTCATTTCAACCCCACCACTTCGGCGAGCGCTTCGAGCTGCTCGCCATAATTGGAGACCGGGTTCAACAATAAATGGTTGGCGCCCATCGCGATAACCTCCTCAAGCCGTTCCTTCACCTGTTCGGGGGTGCCGTGAATCCCCGAAGCATCGGTGCCCGGTGGGTTGCGGTAGACCTCGGTGAACCAGCGGAGCAATTCGGCGCGAGCCACTCCCGGTCGCTCATCGACCGCCATGAAGATACGCTTGGAGATCGGAAAACTCGCCGGGTCCCGCCCTTTCTCCTCCAGCGCTGCCTTGAGGATCGGAACCGACTCGGCGAATTGCGCGATCGTTGACCCGCCCGAGCCCATCCAGCCGTCGGCGATTGCGGCGGTGCGGCGGATCGCGTTCGGGTGGCCGACCCCCATCCAAATCGGCGGGTGCGGCTTTTGCACCGGCTTCGGCGCCATCGTCTCGTTGGCGAGATGGTAGAAGCGACCCTCGAAAGTGACCTGCTCCTCTGTCCACAATGCCCGGATCACGTCGAGTTCTTCGCGGAAGCGGCTGACCCGGCCTTCCTGCGACACCTCGAACTGACGGTAGTGGTGCTCGCGGCCGATACCGACGCCGAGAATGGCCCGGCCATTGCTCATGTAATCGAGGCAGGCCCATTGATGCGCCACCATCAGCGGGCTGTGGATCTGCAGGACCACAACCGAGGCGCCGAGGCGAATTCTGCTGGTCACCGCCGCCGCATAGGTGAGGACGACGACGGGATCGAGGCAGAACACATGGTCGAGCGTGTTCTCGGTAACCCACAGATCCTGAAACCCGAGCGCCTCTGCCCGAGTCGCGACCTGGCGCACCGCGGCGACGTCGATCGGCTCGGGCGCGCGATGGGGCAGCGCCACGCCAAACGGGATCCGGTCCTTCAATGCCATTCCTGCCGCCTAATGTTTACGCCGCCCGGTGGCCTTGGCCACAACAATGCTGTCATTCCGGGGCCGGCGAAGCCGGAGCCCGGAACCCATAAACACGGACGGATCGCAGAGTGCACCGTCAATCGTGCAAGAGCTCCAACTACCGTGTTCTTGGGTTCCGGGCTCGACGCTTCGCGCCGCCCCGGAATGACAATAAATGGGCGGCTAGACCTTCTCGATCAGCTCCATCTGGGCGCCGTCGGGCGCTTCGATGAAGGCGACATGCCGGCCGTTGTTGAATTGCTCCATCATGATGTGCGCGCCATTGCCCTTCAGCTTGGCAATCGCCCCGGCATAGTCGTCGGTCTGCACGGCGATGTGCTCGATCCCCATCATCTGCTTGCGGTTCTGCGCCGCGCTGATCGTCGTGACGTTGAGCTGCAGCCCGTGCAGGTTGAGCTGGATATTGCCGTTGGCGGCCTCGTTCTTCATCGTCGCGCCGAAATTGTCGATGTAGAACTGCGCGGTCTTCTTGGGGTCGTAGGTCTTGATGTGGACGTGCCCGATTTCCATGGCCATGCTCGTTTCCTCCGGTTGGATCGCTGAGGTTCGCGGACAAAGCTTGGCAGCACAAGGCGGCAAACTCAACCACCAGAGCGAAGGAGGTAGGCGATGAGCACGGCACGCGACCTGGCGAGTTTTCTGGTGGGGGTCACCGCGACCGACCTGCCGCCGCAAGCCCTCGACCATGCGGCAATGCTGGTCGCCAGCACGATCGCCAGCGCGGCGATGGGTAAGGGGCTCGAGTCCGCCGCGATTATCAATGACATGGCGCGCAGCCTCGGGGGCAGCAAGCGGGCCTCGGTATGGTTCGACGGCGGCGCCAAATTGCCGGTCGTCAGTGCGGCGCAGGTCAACGCGGTGATGAGCGACGCCGCCGCCTCCGACGACAGCGACCTGCGCACGATCGTCCATTGCGGGACGCCCCTCGTTGCGGCCGCGCTCGCCGCGGCCGAGCACCACGGCGGCAGCGGGGAAGACGTGCTGGCGGCAATCGTCGTCGGTTACGAGGCCGCCGGGCGCATCATCGACGCGATGACCGGCTTTCGCGAGCGCGGCTTCCACGGCTCGAACGCGGCGATTTTCGCCGCGACGGGCGCGGCGGCGCGCCTCTTGCGCCTCGATGCCGACCAGACAACGCACGCGATCGCGCTGGCGGCAACCTCGACCGGGGGGCTGGCAAAGGCGGCCGATACCAGCGTAGCGCGCGAATACCATGCCGGAATGGCGACAATGAGCGGGATCCAGGCGGTGCGCGCGGCGCAGCGCGGCTACCGCGCCGAGGAGCGTATTCTCGAAATGAAGCTCGGGTTCTTCGAGGTGTTCGGCGGGGTTGACGGGAATGAGGCGGCCGCCGCCGCCACAAGCGACCTCGGCGCCACATGGGACATCGTGACTGACATGGCGGTGAAGCTGGTGCCCGGCGGCCACCCCTATCACGCGCTCGCCGAAGCCGCCGCCAACGCCGCGCGCGACGGCAAGATCGCACCCGAGGAAGTCGAGAGCATCACCGCGTCACGGCCCGGGATGACCGCCCTCACCGGCCCCCTGCATCCGGCGAACCTCATCGACATGGCTCACAGCCCGGCCTATTTCCTCGCCGCCGGGGTTGCCGACCGCGAATTCTCCTGGGTCCATGCGAGCCCGCAAAAAATCGCCGACCCGGTGATTCATCGGCTGATCGACAAGGTTCGGGTCGGCGCGCCGCCGGAGGGTGACGCCGCCCGCTACCGGCAGGGCGCGACCGTCACGATCCGGACGCGGGACGGCAGGAGCCTCACCAGTACGGTCTACGCACCGAAGGGCTCGGGCATGCTGGGGATCGCCTGGGGCGATATCGACGCCAAGTACCGTACGCTGGTGCCGCTGTCGGGGCTGCGGGACCAAGAGATCGAAAGGAGCCTCGGCATGATCCACGAATTGCGCCGTCTCGCCGGGGTGTCTGCCCTGACCGATCAGCTGCGGCCAGCCGCGTAGGTCGAGCTTCGGTTAGCTGCGCCGCGGTTCGACCGCGCCGTCAGGCACGGTGGTCTCCGCGGGCCTCGTGCCCGCCGGCTCGGCAGCGAACCTGCGGCGGACCCGCGCGCCCCATGGCGCCTTGGTCGCGACCGGGGTGAAAGGCGGCGCCGGCGATTGAGACCGCGCGATCGCGAGCACCTCTCTCGCCTCCGCCTCCTCTATCCATCGCAACGGCATTGTCTTTCGCATTGAATTGCTGCCCGGCGCCATATTCGGCACGCGCACCAACATAGTTGCAAGGCCATCTGCTGCTTGTGAAGTAGTTCACATTCTTATCAATATTCAGATAATCTTTCGGCGATTCCGGCATTTCTAGGCCGGCATCAGAAAAAGGTTAGCAACTATTTTTGTCAGCTGTTTGTTACATCTGCCTTTGACGCCTTCGCGGCCGGGTCGATGTCCCGACGGTGCGGTAGCGGTATTCGTCGGGTACCGCGCCGATCCACGCCTCGTCATAGTCGAGCCAGTCTATGAGCTCCATGTCGCGCGCCATCGCCAGTGTCGGGTTCTCGCCCAGGCGATGAAACGGTGCGAGGAAAATGCCGAATTTCATGCCGCGCTGCGCCATCCCGCTGTCCTCCAGCAATCAACGCCTCTATCCTGCCCCGATTGCCGACCGAACGCACGCTATCGAACCAGGAGTGGGGTAGACCGACATGATCCACGTAATCGCCATCCTGACCGCCAAGCCCGGCAAGCGCGAGGAAGTGCTGGCCGCGTTCCGCGCCAACATGCCGGCGGTCCACGCCGAAAAGGGCTGCATCGAATACGGCCCGGCGGCCGACGCCGAAGGCGGGCCCGGCGTCAAATACGGCCCGGATACCTTTGTCGTGATCGAGAAATGGGAAAGCCTCGACCACCTCAAGGCCCATGCCGCCTCGCCGCACATGGCCGCCTACGGCGCCAAGACGCGCGACCTCTTGGCGAACCGCGAAATTCACGTGCTGTCGCCTGCTGCGTAACGCGCCAATTTGAATCCCCTCGGTTGCGATCGCGGCCGAACCGGGGCGGCCTCAACCAACGGTTGGGTCATCGGTCATCCCTTTCGCTGAATCTGCAAGGAATTAGCAGCAAATCTCTCGCGCGCCGGTTGTACTGTCCGGATTGCGCTTCTCTAACCCTATGGTTTTGCTTGACGAATCCGGGCCGGTCGGGTTCGCCTCGCGCTCGCTGCTCGAAATTCAGCAGCGAATCAGCAGCGAGGTTTGCGCTGCCAATTGGTGCAGACCTATGCTGCAGCGCGCCAGATTGCGGTGTTTGCGATTGCGCTTTGGACATCCCCTGCCTCCGCTCTGAAGTGGCTATATAGCTCAGTAAGAGCCGGCATCATCATGCATAATTATGTCAATTTTAGTGTTTCCCTAACAATAAATGCCGTCGCCGCTTCGGCGTGCCATACCGGTCACAATGAGGCGGTGAGGCAGTGAGAAGAGAAAAAGAAACGTTTTGACGCAGAGGGCGCGGAGAATACGCGAAGGTCGCAATCGGTTGATAAACCGCGCCGCAAGACCGTCCGGCTCAGTAGGCATCGAAAACCGACGCGGCACAGGACGTGATCGAGCGGGTCTGCTCGGGTGCGGGTCTCGACATTATTCCTTGTTTGTTCGTCATCGGTGAGCAATACGGCATAAAATCGAAATAAAAATTCAAAAAATCAGCTTATATAAAGTCACAAACCGGGCACGAAAATTTCATCAAGCATATTGACGCGGTAAGCGTACATACCTAATTTTATTCCAATGAGTGGGTGGCCTGAGGATTTTTGATCTTGAGGGAACATCATTCGTGGATATGCGACAATTATCTGTGTAACCGAAAGAACCAGATAATGGCCGAAACGACCACACGACGGGCAAGCCGCAAATACGCTCTAAAGTCTACTTCACAGTAGTTGGACCGCAAGCGAGGGAATTTCGCCATTGGATCAACAAGAGATTTAATCGCTGGATTCGTCAGGAATTCAATGTGAAGGGGTTGTGCGATGGCAGGGCGCGCTACAGCGATGGCGAGTGGTCGGTGTTTCTGGAATTCACTGGCCCGGCCGATGTGGTCCTCGACCGCATCGCCGCAAACTTCCCGGCTTTGCAGTTCTCGTTCGGCCACGTGTGGGAGGAGGTCGGCCGGCGCTTCTGTGCCAGCAATCGCCGCGTCGAATATAAGTTCATCGATCAAAACGGCGATGTCTGGCATGGCCGGAATGGGCGATACGAGATGGACCCATCCGATGCCAAATACGCTGTGCCGCCGAGGCCTTGCGGCGAGGATCTGCTAACCTCGCTTGTCCCGGCGACCAGAGGTCCCACAAGCTGCGATGCCGGGAGTTGCCGATAAATCGGCCGACGCCAAACCTGAAGCGCGGGCGCGACGCTCCGAGCGTGGCCTCCCATGCAATAACCATCATTCAATGTGCAGCACCGCCTTGCCGGTGAATTCGCGGTCGATCAGGCGGCGGGCGATTGTGCCGATCTCGCTCCACGATGCCTCGACTGCGATCTGCGGCTTTAATTTCCCGGCCGCGATCAGCTCCGCCAGGAGCCCCAAGCCGATGCTGGCGCGCTCGACGCTCATCAGTTCGTGGAAGAGAGTGAGCCCGTAGAGCCTGGCTCCGCCGGTACCGAAAAACTCGCGGCTCTCGACGGTGGCGGTGCTCGAATCCGAGACGCCGAAGGTCACGCAGGTGCCGCCCGGCTGCAGCATCGAGAGGGCCGCGCTCAATGCCGCGCCGCCGAGCGAATCGAGGATCAGCCAGTAGGGCCCGTGCGGCTTGGCGGCGAGGAGATCGGGGCCGAGGACGACGCGTCCGGCGCACCACTCGGCGACCGCCTTCCTCGATTCCGCCCGGCGGACATGCCCCCAAACGAGCGCGCCGGCGGCGACGGCGAGCTGGCAGGCGAGATGCCCGACCCCGCCCGAGGCGCCGTCGATCAGCACCTTGCGGCCCAAGAGGAGCCCGCCCTGGCGCAGCGCGTGGAGCGCCGTGAGGCCGGCGACCGGGAGGGTTGCCGCCTCGGCGTCGCTGACCGCATCGGGCAGCGCCGCCACCGCATGGCTGCGGCAATTGACCCGCTCGCCCCAGGCCCCCGAGGGCAGGATCCCGACGACCCGCGTGCCGGGCTGGGGGCCGCTGCCGTCGGCCGCGGCGGTCTCCACGACCCCGGCGAAATCCCAGCCCGGCCGCCAACCCGGCTCGGCCACCTGCAAGGCACGGCGGGTCTCGCCGCGGTTCAATGAGATCGCGCTGACCTTGACGGCGACCTCGTCGCGGTCGGGGTCGCGCAACTCGACCGGTTTCAGCGCCAGCTTCCCCGGTGCCGCCGGGTCGACGACAACGGCACGGATCTGTTGCGGCATCAGCTTCCCCCGTTCTTCACGTCCTCGCGGGTCACGATCACCTCGCCGTTATGGGTCAGCCGCACCAGGTTGACCGTGTGCACATAATCGGGCGAGCCGGAGTAATAGGCCGGGACGGAGCCTCCGCCGACCTGGGCGGCGCGGTCCCAATGGCCGAGCGCGAGGTAATCGGCTTGCGTGGCCGCGATCATATCGTCGCTGATCAGCCAGGACGGGCGCAGCGGGTTGTGCCAGGTTTCGGGTGGCTCGTAATGGCCGTGGCCGAGCGCGATGTGCCAGCGGCCCCTGCGCGGCGGCGGGTCGCGCAACGGCACCATGTCCATGTAGTCGCGGTGCGCGTTGCCCCAGAGTGAGAGATCATGCATCGGGAACGCCAGCGCCCGGTCATGCGTGATGCCGAGGATGCTGAGGTTGGCGATACGGTCGAACCCGCCCCGGACATAGATCGAATCCGGGGTCGCCGGATCGTGGTTGCCCGGCAGGATCACAATGGGGAGCCCGGCATCGGCGAGGAGCCGTCCGGCGCGGTCGATCGTCGCCGAGGTGACCATGTGGTTGTCGAAGGTGTCGCCGGCGAGCAGCACGATGTCGGCGCCGAGCGCGCGCGCGGTCGCCAAGACACCGGCCAGGCCAGCAGTGCCGTCGCCCTCATGCAGCGCCGCGATGCGCTCGTCATCGACATGCAAATCCGAGCTGTGGACGAGCAGCAAGTCACGGGTGGCGATACTATTGGTCATCGGCGATCTATAGCCTTCGCCGCGGGCCGCGCGCAATGCGCGCAGCGGCGGCGGGACCCGAGGCATAGATGATATGTATTATCCTCGGATCTTGCGGGTTCCGCTCCGCCACACCAGAACAACGCCTGCCGCGAACCAGCCATGGCAGCCATTCCACGATATCGTCCCCATAAGGGTCCGGTGATCCTGTCGGCCGGGTTCCGGCCGTTCTTTCTCGGGTCGGCAATCTGGGCTGCCGTGGCGATTCCCCTCTGGCTCGCCGTTTATCGGGACGGGGTTACCCTGCCGAGCCTGCTGCCGCCGCTCGTCTGGCATATCCATGAGATGATTTTCGGCTTTGCCGCGGCGACCGTCGCCGGCTTTCTCTTGGCCGCAATCCCCAATTGGACCGGCCGGATGCCGCTGGAGGGCTGGCCCCTGGCAATTTTGGTGTTGCTGTGGGCGATCGGCCGGGTTGCCGTTCTCCTCTCCGCCGATATCGGCGCCGCAGCAGCCGCCCTCGCCGATTTAAGCTTTCCGGCCGCATTTCTCGGTGTCGTTGGACGGGAGATTCTTGCCGGGCGAAACTGGCGCAACCTGCCGATGCTGGCCGCGCTGTCGCTGCTGCTCGCCGGCAACCTCTTCGTCCATCTCGATGCGCTGGGGATCGCCGATAGCGCCGAGCTTGGCAATCGCATCGGCCTCGTTACGCTGCTCATGCTGATTTCGCTGGTCGGCGGCCGGATCATTCCGAGCTTTACGCACAACTGGCTGACGAAGACGCGCCCGGCGATAACGCCGCCCGTGCCGGAGGGATCTTTCGACCGGGCCGCACTTGTCGTAACGGCGCTGGCGCTAGGATCATGGGCGCTCGCACCGGACGCCCCGATCACCGCGTGGGCAAACCTGGCGGCCGGCGGCGCGGTGGCGCTGCGTCTGTCGCGCTGGCGCGGCATCCGAACCCTGCGAGAGCCGCTGCTCCTCATTCTCCACATCGGTTATGCCTGGCTTGCCCTCGGCCTCGTTCTGCTTGGGCTCAACCGGTTCCTCGAGGTTCTGCCCGTAACCGCCGCACTCCACGCGCTGACGGTTGGCGCGGTCGGGACGATGACGCTTGCGGTGATGACCCGCGCCTCGCTCGGTCACACCGGCCAGAGCCTCACGGCCGGGCCAGGCACCAAGGCGATCTATGTCCTGATCACGCTTGCGGCGGTTCTACGCGTCCTCTCGCCCCTTGCGGCCGAGAACGCCAACCTGCTGCTGTCGGTGGCGGGCGCGGCCTGGTGCGGGGCTTTCGGTCTCTTCGCGGTGTTCTATGGCGGAGCGCTGGCGCGGCCCCGCAAGGAAGACCAGAGCGCGAGGGCGATCTGACGGCGGTTGCGCCCACCATCACGGAGTCTGGCGGCGATGGATTGGGGTATCGTTGCGCGCGCCGTCCACGTTCTCGCGATCGTGGTCTGGATCGGCGGGGTCTGGCTGGTTACGACGGTGCTGCTGCCGGCCATGCGGCAGCGCCCGCCGGAGCAGTGGGTCGCCGAATTCGACGCGATCGAGCGTCGCTTCGCCCCGCAGGCCCGCATCGCCCTACTCCTGGCGCTGCTGAGCGGTCTCTACATGATCCGCGAATACGATTTGTGGAGCCGGTTTGCGCACCCGGAATTCTGGTGGATGCATTTGATGGTCGGGGTGTGGGCGCTATTTGCGCTGGCGCTCTTCATCATCGAGCCGCTGCTGTTGGGGCGGATCGTCCATCGGCGGGCGATGGCGGCGCCCGCCGCCACCTTATTGCTGATGCTATGGCTTCACCGCGTGATGCTGGTCCTGGCTCTGGTCGCGATCTTCGCCGCGGTCGGCGGCGCGCACGGGCTATTCTGAGCACGCGAATCAGGTGCGTTCGAAATCGATGCGCTCTGTGACCGGGAGGCCGTAGAGCTGGCGGCGCAGGCAGTCGAGCCCCAATTCGACCGCGCCGAGGCGCACCCATTCGCGCCCGCCGAGGATGCGCGAGCGGCGCGATTGGGTCTCCCCCTCGGTGGCGATGCCGATGCAGATCGTGGCGCCGAAATCGATCCGGTCGGGGCCGTCGTCGAGATCGATCAAGACGGCGAGCGCGTGGCTGGCGCCGCTGTCGCGGCGCGCGGCCTCGGCCACCGCCTCGGCGCTGTCGCGGGTGATTTCGAGCGGGATGGTGAGGCGCAGCGCGTCCCACAATTCGGCGATCTCGCGGGCGACGATGGCGCGGCGGAAGACGCTTTCGGCGCCGGGCAAGGGGGCGATGCGCGCCGCCATCTGGCCGCCGGTGAAGGTTTCGACCAGGGCGAGCGACCCATTGCGCTCGCCGAGCGCCTTGAGGATCACCCCTTCGAGCGTGTCGTCATCCTCCGCCATGATGAAGTTGCCGAGGCGCTTCCTCACCTCGGCGACGACCGGCCCGAGCTTTCGCTCGATATCCGCCGGGTCGGCGCCGCGCACGGTCACCTTCGTCTCGATCTGCGGGTAATGGGCGCGAAAGCCGAGCTTGGCGCTGCCGTCGGGGACCAGCGTGGCGACTCCGTCGAGCAGCGCATCGACATGAGATTCGCCCAGCCCGTAGGAATGAAAGCGCTTCAGCTGGATCGCGGTCGGGGCGCCGCCGCGAGCGAGGAGACGCGGGATGATCTGCTCCTCGAGCATGCAGCGCAGCTCGCGCGGCACGCCGGGCGTGAAGAAGAAGCGCGCCTTGCCGATGTCCATCGCAAAGCCGCAGGCGGTGCCGATCGGGTTGTCGAGGATCTCGGCATTCGCCGGCAGCATCGCCTGTTTCTTATTGTTGGCCGACATGACGCGGCTGCGGCGCTGGAAAAACGCCTCCATCGTCGTCAGCCATTCTTCGCTCAGCACCAGTTCGACCCCGGCGGCGCGGGCCGCGATCTCCTGCGACAGATCGTCGACCGTCGGCCCGAGGCCGCCATTGACGATCACCGCATCGGCCCGCTCGCCGGCGTGGAGGAACGCCGCCAACAGCGTGTCGCGGTCATCGCCCACCGTGGTCCCCCAGCGCACCGACAGCCCGACATCTTCGAGCTTCTGGGTCATATAGCTGAAATTGGTATTGACGATTTTGCCCGTCAGGACTTCATCGCCGGTACAGATGATCTCGATCAGCATGGACGGTCTCACCCCATGAAGTTGAGCTTGAGGCCCGGCTCGGGCCAGTCCATCGCCGCGAGCTGGCCCGAAGCCGACAGCGTGATGTAGGCGGTGCGCAATTGGGGCCCGCCAAAGCAGATGTTGGTCGGATAGACATCGGGCATCTTGACCTGGCGCACGACCTGCCCAGCGGGCGAAATGACGGTGATGTGGCCGGTGACCAGGGTCGCGACGCAGATGTTGCCCGAGGCCTCGAGCGCCAGGCTGTCGAAGCGCTGAAAGCCGGGTAGGCCCGCGACGCAGCTTCCGCCGTAGGGCGCCGGAAACGGCTCGTGCTTCACCTTGCCCGGGGAGAGGATGTCCCAGGCATAGACCCGCGAGGTTTCGGTGTCGGCGACATAGACGGTCTTCTCGTCCGGCGACAGACCGACCCCGTTAGGCGTGATGATCGGATAGACCAGCTCGGTAACGGCCGAGCCGTCGGGCAGCGCGTAATAGAGCCCGCCATTGTCGCGGTTGTGGGGGTACCTTTTGCCGAGATCAGTGAAATAGAACCCGCCCGCTTTATCGAACACCAAATCGTTCGGCGCCGACAGCTTGTGCCCATTGCACTCGCGGTAGAGGGTCCGCGTCTCGCCGGTTTTCGGATCGATGCGCTGGATGGAGCCGCCGGCGTAGTCAGGGGCCGGCCCGGTCGACAGAAAGCTCGGCGTCGTTTCGTAGACGGCGCCCCCATTGTTGCAGACATAAAGCGCCCCGTCGGGGCCGAGCGCCACCCCGTTTGGCCCGCCTCCGGCCTTGCCGATCTCGCTCTTCGAGCCGTCGGGCATCACCCGGGTCACCTTGCGGCCGGAGATTTCGCCCAGGATCACCGAGCCGTCCGCCATCGCCACCGGCCCCTCGGGAAATCCCAATCCGCTCGCCACGATCCGAATGTCGGCCATGCTCATCTCCTCTCACCCTCATCGATAATAGTTCTGTCGCGAGAGGGCGTACGCCGTCAATGCGCCCGTCCGAAAAAACCGCTGCGCCATTGAAACCGCCAACCCGTCTCGCCACCTATCGGTTTGATCGTGTTTCGACGCTGGCTTGCTCTATTCCGGCCTGCTATCCAGCTCCCCGAGAGTGCTTCCCAAAATTGGAATATGGTCCGACCGGCTACGCAGCCGGTTGCGAGATCTCTTTAAAGGAAGCGAAGAATGGCTACGGGTACGGTTAAGTGGTTTAACGCGCAAAAGGGCTACGGATTCATTCAGCCCGACGACGGTTCCAAGGATGTTTTTGTCCATATCTCGGCTGTCGAGCGGTCAGGGATGGGTAATCTGCGGGAAGGCCAGAAGCTCAACTACGAGCTCGAGCGCGGCCAGCAGGGCAAGACTTCGGCGGTAAACCTCCGCGCGGAATAGTTCCGACTACGCCGCGCCGCCCGCTGCCCCCTTCCGCGTTTTGAGGCGGCGGGCGGCGCCGGTTTGCCGGGGGGAGAACATGGCCGGACACAAATTCAACATCGGCCAAGCCGTACATTTTTCGCCGGATCGGCGGGACGACGGCTCGGCGCGAGGACGTTACACGGTAGTGCGGCTGCTTCCCGAGGAAGGCAACACACCGCAATACCGCATTAAAAGCAAGACCGACGGGCACGAGCGGGTGGTCCGCGAGACCCAGTTGGAGCGGCGAACCGCCTAGACTAGCGCACGCTTGGGACCGCGGGCCTCTGGCCCGCATGCGCCCACGGATCAAGTCCGTGGGCTGAAGGCCCATGGGGCGGCCGCGGTCCCAAGGTTGGCGCCTTTCTTACGAATTGACCTTGCCGATGAGGGCGGCCCAGCGGTCGAGGGCCGGGAGGGTCTTGTCGGCACCTTCCGGCGCGAGCCCGGCGACGACCCGCGCCACCCCAAGCTCGCGATAGCGCATCAGCTGGTCGTAATTCTCGGCGGCGCCGAACATCGTGATCGGCGCCTCGCAGAGGCTGCGTCCGGCCTCGGCCAGCATCTTGTTATAGACAGGGAAATACTCGTCGAAATTGCCGTAACTGGCGCGGCCGGCGATCGGGATCCAACCGTTGCCGTAGCGTACCGCGCGCCGCGCGGCATGCGGGAAGGCGCCGCCGACGATGATCGGCAGCGGCTGCTGCACCGGTTTGGGCCAGGTCATCATCGGTGGAAAATCGACAATCTCGCCGTGGTATTCCGGCTTCGGATCGGTCCAGATCGCGCGCATTGCCTCGACCTGTTCGCGCATCCGCTTGAACCGCGTGGCGTAGACGGTGCCGTGATCCTCCATCTCGTCCTGGTTCCAGCCCCCGCCGATGCCGAACAGAAAGCGCCCGCCCGACACCTGGTCGAGCGAGGCGGCCAGTTTGGCGGTCTGGATCGTATCGCGCTGGATGACGAGGCAAACGCCGGTGCCGAGCTTTAAATTCTTGGTTGCCGCCGCCGCAGCGCTCAGGATCACGAACGGATCCATCGCGTCATAATACATCTTCGGCAGTTGGGTGCCGCCCGGGAACGGCGTCTTCCTCGACAGCGGAATGTGCGAGTGCTCGGGCGCCCACAGCGATTCGAAGCCGCGCGCCTCGCAGGCCCGCGCCAGATCGACGATCGGCATCGAATAATCGGTGTGAAACATCATCGCGCCGAAATCCATTGCTTCCTCCCGCTTTCAGAATTGTGCGCGCACATAGTCGCCGAGCGCCTCGACGAGGCGGGCGAGATCGGCCCGCAGACCCTCGAAGCCGGGCAGTTTCTCCAAGGTCTTCTGATCCATGTAGAGCGAACGGTCGACCTCGATCTGCAGGCTGTGCCGGTTCTCGGCGGGGCGGCCCTGGCGGCGGACGATCTCGACGCCCTTATAGCCTTCGTTGATGCGCACGTCGTAGCCGAGGCCGCGCAGGAAGCGGGCGACGAAATCGGTGAAATCGGCGGCGCAGGTCGTGCCGTCGCGGTCGCCCAGCACAAAATCGCCGTGCTCGCCCCGGTCGCCATGCGAGGGCATCGAATGGCAGTTGATGTGCCACACCGCGCCAAATTCGCTGTGCAGCCGCTCGCAAGCCTCGTCGAGCACGCGGTGATAGGGCGCGTGATAGCGCTCGATCCGGGCGACAATGTCGTCGGGGCTGAGCTTCTTGTCGTAGATCGGCACGCCGGGTTGCGCGTGGCGGCGCACCAGGCCGACCCGGGTCGCCGGCCGCGGCACCAGAAAGGGCGGCAGCTCGCCTGCCAACAGCCCCGGATCGAGATCGTCCGCCGCCCGGTTGACATCGACATAGCTGCGCGGGAACAAGGCCCCGATCAGCGTCGCGCCATAGGCCGGCGCTGCCTCGAAGAGCTGGTCGACATAGCTATCCTCGGCGCGGCGCAGCACCGGCAATGGACAGCAATAGGCGAAATCCTCGGGATAAAGCGCGCCGCTATGCGGCGAATCCAAGACAAGCGGCAAGCTGTCGCCATGGGGATCCCGGCGCCACAGCACACCCGGAATTTCGAAACCCGTTGGGATGCTGGCCATCCTGCCCACGTCCGCTCTTTCGCAGCACCCGATGGTCACCGGCGGCCGACCGCGTCAGGCCGCAGGCCTCGCTGCGATATTTTTCATCGCATAGCGACAGCGCGGAGGGAAGGGATAACCGGGAAGCTGGCTCGAGACCGACGGGCTCACCCCGCGGGCAAGACCCCGAAGCTACTGCCGCACCACCGGTACGAGGCGGGCGAGACCGAGGAATTTCTCAGGATCCTGCGGTTCGCCGTTGACCAGCACCTCGTAATGCACATGCGGCCCGGTGGCGCGCCCGGTGCTGCCGAGGAACCCGATCTGGGTGTGCGCCGCAACGTGCTGCCCGACCGAGACGGTCTGGCGATGGAGATGCGCGTAACGCGTCGCGATGCCGTTGCCGTGATCGATCTCGACGACCTTGCCGTAATCGTCGCGATAACCGGAATAGGTCACCTCGCCTGGCGCGGTGGCATAGACCGGAGACATGTACGGTGCCCGGAAATCGAGCCCGGTATGAAACGCCGAACGACCGTTGATCGGGTCGCCGCGCACCCCGAACCCGCTGCCGATCTCATAGCTCACAAGCGGCGCGGAGACCGGCAGCACCTTGACCAGGCTCTGCAGCGCAGCGAGCTTTTCCGGGCTCAAAGTGGTGTCCGAGTGCTGGCCGCGTGGCGCCGGGATGAACGGACCGCCTTCGCCGGTGCGGACCCCGTACTGCGCGAACAGATGGGCGACATCGACGCCGGCCGACGCGAGCACCCGCTCGAATTGCGCGATCCCGCCGCTTCTCGCCCCGGCGACGGTCACCGCCGGGGCGGGCGGCGTCGCGCCGGCGGCTTGGGCGGGCGGGGCCTCGGCGACCCCAACCGGGGCGGCGATCGACCCGGACACCGCAGGTGCCGTCGCGACCGCGACCGGCGCCGCAGATGCGGGGGCGGGTTGCGCCGCGGCCTCCGGCCGCGGTGGCTGCCGCGCCGGCTGCGTCGCGGGCTTTTGGTCGAGTTCGCCGATGCGGGCACGCAGATGATCGCGCTCGCTCGCGGCTTTATCGCGATCGGCGGTCAGCTGCTGCACCTTCTTCTGCCACTCCTGCTGCTGGCGCGCCTGCTCCTCGGTCAGATCCGCATTGGCCTTGCTGAGCCGGGCCATCAGCGTGACGCGCTGTGCTTCGGCGAGGTGCAATTCGCGCTGCGCCTGTTCGAGGGCGTGCGTCAGCTGCACCACTCGATCGGCTTTCGAGGTCGCGGCCTGATCGGAGACCGCAAGCTGCGTTTTCGCCTCGTCGCTCAACGCCCCGATTCGGTTTTGCGCCAGGCTGAGCGCCTGGTTGGCGGTGCCGAGTTGGTCGCGCAGCCGCGCCAGCGCATCTTGCAGATCGGCATTGGCGCTTTCGGCGCGCATGGCCGCGCGCTGCTCCGCCGTGGCGAGCCACCCATACCGGGCGTAGCCGATGCCGAAATAGACCGACGCAGCGAGACCGGCCGACGCCGCGGCACCGAGCACAGCCGCTTTGCGGTGTGCCGAGAGGAACTCAACACCGCTGCTCGCGCGGCTCCACAACCATCGTTTTTCGGGAAAGCTTAGACTTCCCCAGCGCAAAAGATCGGTCACCCCTTGCCCCCCGCGCCTTATCGAGCCGTGGATGCCCGGGCCGAGCCCGACCAAGCCTGCAAAGCAAATGTTCAAGCGGCGCCGCCGCCGTATGCTCGTCAGACCGCGGTCCACGGATTTCCGAGACCGCCGTTCTCCCACCCCGCATAAACGGCGTGCGGCATCCCCCAAAGCAGGCGCAGCCTAACGCGCCATTGTCGGTCATGCAACAGCAAATGACAGATTGTGCGATTGCGTAACGCTGTATATCCGCGAACCCCCAGCCGGAGCGGCCGAAAGACTCAGTCAAACCACAATGCTGCAACCAAGATAAAAGCCGTGCCGGTGTGCAGCCATTGCCGCTATGCGTGACGCCATTCCGGGATATTGAAGCTGTACTGGCAGAGCTGCAACACCGCCTGCGCCCGATTGGCGAATTCCACCTAGGACTAGGTGGGCACGGCGGCAATTAGGCAACATCGCCTGTGGTATATCGGCAACGCCCATCATCGCGCAGCAGCGCGCGGGTTGCCCGGGGCGGCTTCAGACCGTGCGCGGCTCGCCGATCGGGTCGGCCGGCATGAGCTTGGCCTGGCTGGCCACCGCCTCGATGATTCGGTGCATCAGTCGGCCGAAGGTCAATAACCGCCAGCCGACGACGCCGAGATTGAAAATCCCCAGCGTCAGAAAGAACACGGCTGCCGCCGGCGCGCCGAGGATGAGGCTCCCCGCCCCGAGCGCCGCATAGCAGCGCAGCAGCACCCGGGCGAGGCTCGACGAGCGCATCGCGCAGCGCACTCGCAACAGGCGCTTATTCCCGCCATGATTCTCGCTGCACACCGTGACCAGGGCGCGGCTCCACAAGCCGCGCGCGATCTTGAGGTCCCATTTGCTCCAGCCGGTATCGGCCATCACGAAATATTTCTGCGGCAAAAGGAAATCCATTATCCCCTGGAGCAGCGCCTCTTTTTCGCCCGCTTCCTCGTTCCAGTAGGATAGGACAAAGGCGCGCGCCGACCACACGATGCGGGCCCGCTGCTCGACCGGAGCAAGCCGGATATGGTCGTGGGTCTGCATCGTCTTGACGCGCCATTTGAGGCGTTCCCAGCCGCGCAGCAGCGGTCCGAGATAAATCAGGAGGGCGACGAGCGCCCGCGCCTTCAGCCCGGCAAAGCGCCGGTCGATCGGGGCTCTCAGCGCCCCGTTGATGCACATCGCCCAGGTCGCCAGCAGCGGCACGAGGAGCAGCCACAGCCAGCCGCCGCCAAGGATGCCGACGAGGGCGAGAAAGAGCGCGGCAACGCTCCACTCGAAGGTCAGCGGCAACAATGCGGTCAACGACGAGGGCGGCTCGTACATCGTTTGGAACAGACCGCGCCCGAACACGCCGGAGTAGATTACCGGCTTTCTTGACAACAGCAGCGCCGCCGACAGATCGCCGTAGATCCGTCCAAGCCATTTAGCCTGACCGAACAGATTGAAGCGGAACGGATGCTTGGCGTAAACGAGCGCCTCGGCCTTGCCGTAGCCGCGCTGCTGGTTGATGTAGGCGCGCACGGTATTACGGCGGAAATGCCAGACCACCGCGGCCGGGCTGAAGCCGATGGCATGCCCGGCATCCTGGAAGCGCCAGCAGATGTCGACATCATCGCCGGCGGCGCGGTAGATCGGGTCGAAGCCGCCGAGCCCCAGCAAAACCTCGCGGCGGAACGCCATGTTGCAACCGGCGATATGCTCGGCGACCTCGTCGCTGAGCAAGACATGCGTCGGGCCGCCCGGCGACACCGCGACCGCGGCCGGAACGAGGCTCTCTTCGGGGGGTGGGAAATTGGGCCCGCCGCACGCCGCCAGATTGCCCGTCTCCATCCTGGCGACGAGGTAGGTCAGCCAGTCTGGATCGGCGACGCAGTCGCTGTCGGTATAGGCGACGATCTCGCCAGTGGCGGCTTCCGCGCCGACGTTGCGCGCGACGGAGAGCCCCTTGTTGGGCTGGCTGATGATCCGGCAGAACGGGAAGCGCTCGGAGATTTCGAGGGTGCGGTCGGTCGAGCCGTCATTGACGACGATGACCTCGTAATCGGGATAGTCGAGGGCTTCGAGCGACGCGAGACACGCCTCCATCGTGCGCTCGGCGTTGTAGGCGCACACCACCACCGATATCCGCGGGTAGCGCGGTAAGGGCGGCGGCAAGGACCCCTTGTAGCGCCGCGCGACCTCGGGGAGGGCGGCTTTTGGCTGCCGGTCGCGATCGACCAGGCCGAACGCCCAATCCTCGACCAGGTGACCGCCGGTGAACCACTCGTCGGTCCAGGCGAAGACGAAGGTGCCGGCGACCCCCGCCGCAAAGGCGGCGCGGACTTGCCAGGAGAGGATACGGGACTGCTCCGCCTCCCCGCCGCGCATGGAATCGATGCCGAACTCGGTCAGCACCAACGGCTTGTCGAGCGCCAGATTGTGCAGCCGGGCGATATAGCGGCAAAACGCGGTCTCGTCGTGGAGATAGACGTTGAAACACAGGAAATCGGTGAAATCGATCGTCAGATACTCGGTCGACGGGAAGTTGGCGTAGCTGACCAACGCGCCCGGGTGCTCTTTTCGTACCAGCCTCACCAGGTGCTTCAAGAAATGTCGCACCGCATCGGCGCCGTGCCAGCGGATCATGTCGGGCGGGATTTCATTGCCGACGAGATAGGCAAAAACCGCCGGGTGGCGACAGCAGGCACGCACCCCGGCTGCGACCGCCGCGCCGATCTCGGCCTTGCTCGCGGCGCTGTCGAGAAAGGCGACATGCTGCGACCACGGCAGGCCGACCAGAACCTTGAGCCCGGCTTCCTCGGCCATGTCGAGCAGCCAGACCGGCGGCACGGTGAAAACCCGCACGGTGTTGATCCCGGCCCCCCGCATCAGCGCGAAATCGCGCTCAACCACCGCGCGCTCCGGAAACGGCGAGCGGTGCGTGCCGGTGGCGAACGGGCCGTAGGTGACGCCCTTGACAAAGTGCTTGGCATCGCCGGCGAAGAAAAATTTGCCGTGGACCCGGATCGGCTCGGCGACCGCCGACGGGCCTGCCAACAGCTCATCCAAGACGACGCCGACGCGTTCGATCGTGCTCATCTCGGCAGCTTCTCCCGCGGTTGTCGGCTCGGCAACCGGTCGAAGGTTGGCGTTCTCTCGCGCAATCGGCGAAATTATGTCCATTTCACATCCAATTCCAAGCAATCGGCAGACCAAATACCCGCTACGCCTTATTTGCTCACCGATCGGGCCGGTCGGCTGGCGCGGGTTTCCCACGCCAGCGCGGTGGCGATGATCGTATCGAGATCGGAGTTGCGCGGTTGCCAACCCAGTCGGGAGAGGGCGAGCGCCGGATCGGCAACGAGCTCGGGCGGATCGCCTGGCCGCCGCGCCGCTTCGCGCTGCGGCACCGGCCGCCCGCCGATCCGCTCGACCGCGGCAATGACCTCGCGCACCGAATGGCCGCGGCCGGTCCCCAGATTTAGCGCGATGCTGTCGCCGCCGGCGGCAAGATGGCCGAGCGCGCGCAGATGGGCGTCGGCCAGATCGCTGACATGGATGTAGTCGCGGACCGCGGTGCCGTCAGGGGTTGGATAATCGGTGCCGTAGATCTCGACCGGAGCGCCACGGCCGAGCGCGGCGCGCAACACCAGCGGGATCAGATGGGTTTCCGGCTCGTGATCCTCGCCGATCTCGCCGTCGGGATCGGCCCCGGCGGCGTTGAAGTAGCGCAGCGCGGCATATCGCATGCCATAGGCGGCGGCGTACCAATGGAGCGCACGCTCGATCGCCAGCTTGGTTTCGCCATAGGGATTGAGCGGCGCTTTCGCGGTCGCCTCGCCGATCGGCAACTTTTCGGGAACGCCATACACTGCACAGGTTGAAGAAAATACTATAGATTCAACTTTAAACTTGCACATTTCTCCTAATAAAGCGAGAGTGCCGCCTAGATTATTGGCATAGTACAGTTCGGGGTTGGCAACCGATTCGCCGACGTAAGCAAAGGCGGCGAAATGCATCACCGCCGCTATCCGATAGGTACGCAAAGCCGCCGCAAGCCGGGCTGTGTCGTGGAGATCGCCTTCGACAAGGGGCCCCCAGCGCACCGCCTCGCGGTGGCCGCGCGACAGGTTGTCGTATACCACCGGGCGATAACCGGCGCCGGCCAGGGCCTTGCAGGCATGACTGCCGACATAGCCGGCACCGCCGGTGACGAGGATCGATTGCGACATCAGCGGATTACCGGCTATCGTTGCGCAAGCGAGGGGACAACGGGGAAACCCGTCCTTGTCTTCCATGGCTGGCGGGTGCGCCCGCTCGCCGCATCGAGGGGCGGGGGAATAACCCCCCGGATAACCCGTTCTGGGGTGCGTCGAGCGTCACAACAACCGCGGAGAGCGCGCCCATGCGCATAGCAATGATCGGGACAGGGTATGTCGGCCTGGTCTCCGGCGCGTGCTTTTCGGAATTTGGCGTATCGGTCACCTGCGTCGACAAGGATGCCACCAAGATTGAACGCCTGACGCGTGGCGAGATCCCGATCTTCGAACCTGGCCTCGACCATCTGGTCCAGAGCAACGCCGCGGCGGGGCGGCTCAGCTTCACCACCGACCTCAACGCCGCGGTCAATGGCGCCGAGGCCGTGTTCATCGCGGTCGGGACGCCGTCGCGACGCGGCGACGGTCATGCCGATCTCAGCTACGTGTTCGCAGCCGCCAGCGAGATCGCCGCGGCTCTGGCGCAGGGAGGTAATGATCGCCCGGGCGAACGCACGGTCGTGGTGACCAAGTCGACGGTGCCGGTCGGCACCGGCCGCAAGGTCGAGCGCATCCTCAAGAACGCGCTGCCGCACGACCGCTTCGATGTCGCCTCGAACCCGGAATTCCTGCGCGAAGGATCGGCCATTCAGGATTTCATGCGCCCCGACCGGGTCGTCATCGGGAGCGAGAGCGACCACGCGCGGACGGTTCTGGGAGCGCTCTACCGGCCGCTCTATCTGTTGGAAACCCCGATGGTCTTCACCACGCTGGAGACCGCCGAATTGATCAAATACGCGGCCAACGCGTTTCTCGCGACCAAGATCACCTTCATCAACGAGATGGCGGACCTCTGCGAGGCGGTCGGCGCCGATGTCCAGGACGTCGCCCGCGGCATCGGTCTCGACGGGCGCATCGGGCGCAAATTTCTCCATGCCGGCCCGGGGTTTGGCGGTTCGTGCTTCCCCAAGGATTGTCAGGCGCTGGTCCGTTCCGCGGAGCTTGCCGAGACGCCCTTGTCGCTCGTCGAAACAGTGCTGCGCGTCAATGATGCGCGCAAGCGCGGGATGGCCGACCGGATCGTCGCGGCGTGCGGCGGCGCGGTTGCCGGCAAGGTTTTGGCGGTGCTCGGGCTCACCTTCAAGCCCAATACCGACGACATGCGCGACAGCCCGAGCCTCTCGATTTTGCCCCTCTTGCGCGCGGCCGGGGCGAGGGTCCGCGCCTTCGATCCCGAAGGCATGGAAGAGGCCCGCAACCTGATGCCCGACCTCGACTATTGCGACGATGCCTACCAGACAATGGAAGGGGCCGACGCTCTCATATTGATCACCGAATGGAACGAGTTCCGCGCGCTCGATCTCGACCGCGTCAAATCGCTGCTTCGCCACCCCGTCGTCATCGATCTGCGCAACATCTACCAGCCGGACGAGATGATCGCGGCCGGGCTCACCTATCACAGCATCGGCCGGCCCATGAGGCCGTTGGGCAGCGAGCCGATGACCGAGACGCCCGCCGGTCTGCGGGCGATCGCCTGAACGCGTGGTTCAAGCCCACCGGGCCGGCCAACCTCTGAGGACAAGTCGATGCGCACTGTTGTAAAACGCGTTCTGGTAACCGGCGGCGCCGGCTTCCTCGGCTCGCACCTCTGCGAGCGCCTGCGCGCCCAGGGCCACGACGTGCTCTGCGTCGACAACTACTTTACCGGGCGCAAGGACAACATCGCCCACCTGCTGCACGATTCGCTTTTCGAGGCGATGCGGCACGACGTGACCCATCCGCTGTTCGTCGAGGTCGACGAGATCTACAACCTCGCCTGCCCCGCGTCGCCCATCCATTACCAGTTCGACCCGGTGCAGACGACCAAGACCAGCGTCATCGGCGCGATCAATATGCTCGGCCTCGCCAAGCGGGTGAAGGCCAAGATCCTGCAAACCTCGACCTCCGAGGTCTACGGCGATCCGACGGTGCACCCGCAGCCCGAAAGCTACCGCGGCAATGTCAACCCGATCGGCCCGCGCGCCTGCTATGACGAGGGCAAGCGCTGCGCCGAGACGCTGTTTTTCGATTATTACCGGCAGCACAATCTACGCATCCGTGTCGTGCGCATCTTCAATACCTATGGCCCGCGCATGCATCCCAATGACGGCAGAGTGGTCTCGAACTTCATCGTGCAGGCGCTCAAGAACGAGCCGATTACGCTGTATGGCGACGGTTCGCAAACCCGCGCGTTCTGCTATGTCGACGATATGATCGAAGGGTTCCTGCGGATGATGGATGCGCCCGACGACCTCATCGGGCCGATGAACCTGGGCAACCCGGTGGAAACTTCGGTCGCCGAGCTCGCCCGGCTGATCATCGAATTAACCGGGGCGCGCTCGAAGATCGTGTACCGGCCGCTGCCGGTCGACGATCCGATCCAGCGTTGCCCCGACATTTCCCAGGCGAAGAAGAGGCTCAACTGGCAGCCGCAGACCCCGCTTCGCCCCGGCCTGCAACGCACGATCGCCTATTTCGACAAGCTCCTGGCCGAGCGCGGCGAGACGCGGAAAGGAAAGGCGGCGGCGGCCTGAACCGCCGCGGCGCTCACGGCCCGAACAGCGGAATGTGGGTCTGACAGCGGCCGCGGGCCTGAACCAGGCGACCGGACGCGGCGACCAGGCTCTTTTCTTCAAGCGGCTGATACGGCGTCGCACAGAGCTGATCGGCGAGGAGCCCATTGACGGCCGGGTCGTAGGCGTTGAACTCGGCGAATTCGGGTGGAATGTCGCCAGCCGGCGCGAGCGCGCTGGTGCCGAAATCATCCTTGACCGGAATGTACGGCGTGCAGGCCGCGACGATCGCGGGCACGAGAACGAGAGCTAGAAAACGACGCATGGCACCATCCGGGGCTCGCCAGAGCCGCCGCAGTGTGCCGACAGCCCGCGGACGACGCAACCGCGGCGTTCAGGCCGGTTGAGGCCTGCCACCCCGGCGAATGCGGCGCCGCGAAGCGCGTCAGCGGAAATCGCGCTCGTAGTTGCTGCCTTGCCAGCGACCGTGGCCCGACCCAGTGCCGGCGGCCGCGTGCCCCTGCCGCGTGCCCCTGCCCGCCGCCGGTGCGAATCACTGCCCCAAAGGCGCCTCGCCCGCCGCCGAAGCGGCTGCGGCCGGAGTTGGCGTAGCCGGGGGCTGCGCAGCCGGAGAGGTCACGTAAGACAAACCGAGGGAGACGATCACGCCGACCAACAGCAGCATCTTGACCAGGAAACGACCACGATTCATCGCATGCCTCGTTGAGCGTTCGCCGTTCAATCAAACGAACGCTCCGGTGAGGGAAAGGTTGCCCGATTGGGGATGCCGGCCCACCCACGCCACCGGCCGCCGCTGCGGCGTTTTCGATCCCCGCGGGTCATGGCCATCGGCGCGCGAGCGCAGGCACAAGCTCGCCCATGCGGTCGATGACCAGCTCGGCGCCTGCTGCGGCAAGGCGCGCCGCATGGCCCGGCCGGCAATGACTGCCGCCGGTGAAGCCGATCGCCGGCATGCCGGCCGCGACCGCCGCGGCGACGCCCGGAACGCTGTCTTCGACGACGACGCAGCGTTGCGGCGCGACACCCATCCGGTCGGCCGCATGGAGGAACAAATCGGGCGCCGGCTTACCGTGCGCGACCTCGTCGGCGCTGAAGATGTGCGGGTGAAAGCGCTGGAACAGCCCGACCAGCGAGAGCGCGTGCTGCAGCCGCTGCGGCGAGCTGCTCGAGGCGACGCAGCTGCGGCAGGCGAGCCCGTCGAGCACCGCCGCGACCCCACCAATCGCCTGCAAGCCAGCCTCGAACAACGGACGCACGAGCTGCCGGTGGCGCTCGTCGAACCCCGGCAGGGCACGACCGTAGCGCGCTTCAAGGTCAGCCACCATCCCGCTCGTCCCGGTATAGCGGTCGAGGATTTCCTCGGCCGCCAGATCGATGCCGTATTCGGCGAGGCATTCGATATCCGCTTGAACCGACAGCAATTCGCTGTCGATCAGCACACCGTCGCAGTCGAAGATGACGAGATCGAACCGCATCGTTCAGGGCAATGGGCTCGCTTGCGGCACGCCGGCGCGCTTCAGCGCCTTCTTCTGGCGCTCGGCGAGCACGCCCTCGTCGAAATCGTCGATCAGCTCGTGGAACAGCCGGTGCCAGTTGATCTTGGCTTTGAGATGGAGGAACACCGAGCCGAGACCGATCGCGGCGCGGTCCATGAAGACAAAGGCGCGCGGCGGCGCGATCCCGCCCAAGCGGCGGATGTCCTGATGCACGCTGTCGACGAGGCCGCGGCCGTCGTGAACCGGTGGGCCGCCCGCCCGCTTCTCCTGGATCATCCGCGCCCGATCGTCGAGCAGCGGGCCATAGACAAACGCGGCCCAGCGGTTGAGGACGAGGATCATCTCGTGCGACAGCTCGCCGAAACCCCAGCCGCGATAGGCCGCGACCGCGAGATCCTGATCGTTGCGCTCGAGCGCGTGGTAGAGGTCGATGACACCCTTCACAAAGCTCGGCGAGAACACCCGGACGCAGCCGAAATCGAGGAGGTTGACGGTATGGTCGGGCGCGACGGTGTAATTGCCGAGATGCGGGTCGCCGTGGATAACGCCGTAGTAATAGAACGGCACGTACCAGATCCGGAACATCCTGAGCGCGATCTCATTGCGCATTGCCAGCGGCGCCTTCTTCGCGAAATCGAGGATCGGCTGGCCGTCGAGCCAGGTCATCGTCAGGAGGCGCCGGGTCGAGAGCTCGGGTAATGGGCGCGGCACGGCGACCCCGGGCTCGTCCTCTAAGATCTCGCGGTAGAGCCGCATATGCGCGGCCTCGCGCAGATAATCCAATTCCTCGCGCAGCCGGTCGGCGATCTCGGCATGGATCTCGGCCGTTGAGACCGTGCGGTCGTAGCGCTCATAGAGGCCCATCGCCAGCTTCAACTGACGCAGATCGGCTTCGACGGCGGAGGCCATCTCGGGGTATTGCAGCTTGAGGGCGAGCGGCGTCCCGTCGAGCGCCGTGGCGCGATGCACCTGGCCCAACGAGGCGGCGCGCGCCGCGACATGCTCGAAGCTGTTGAACCGGCCCGGCCACTCCGGCCCCAATTCGCCGATCATCCGGCGCCGCACGAAGGGCCACCCCATCGCCGGTGCGTTCGACTGCAGCTGGATCAGCTCGCGGACATACTCCTCGGGAAGCGCGTCGGGGATCGTGGCGAGCAATTGCGCCACCTTCATCAAGGGCCCCTTGATGCCGCCGAGCGCGGCCTTCAGATCGGCGGCATGGCGCTCGCGGTCGATCGGCATGCCGAGATAGCGCTCGCCGGCGAGCCGCGCCGCCAGCCCGCCCATCGCGCCGCCAACCCGGGCATAGCGCCTCACCCGGCCGGTAAAACTGTCGTCGTCGCTCATCGGTGCAACCTTAACGGTTATCTCGGCGTCGCGGGTCCGCCTGTTCCACCTGATAATACAGGCTGAGAACAGGTGGGAGACACGCTTTGGTTGCACTCAAGCCGCCGCCGCTAAGCCCTCGCCCGCGCCTGTGACGCGCCACAATCCGCATAATCATCCAATCATGGTCGGTGAGAACATATAGGGAACCTATGCTCAAGATTCAATGCTCCCGGGTGCGGTCGAGCGCGGATTTTCGATCGGCAGCTTGGCGAACCGTGACACCCATTCCTCGTCGCTCTTCAAAGCCACGGATCGATGACAGTGACCCCGCTTCCAGCAAAATCGCTGACGTTACGGGTCGCGAGAAGGGCGCCGCGGGATCGGGCGATGGCGGCGATGCGGGTGTCGGCATCGGACACGGGTCGACCGGCGCGGCGCCGGTCTGCCGCGATTTGGGCGAATTCGCGTGCGGCCGCGCTGTCGAAAGGCAAGATGCGCCCGCTGAAATCCTCCTCAAGTATCCCGGCGACAACACTTTCTAACAAACGCCGCCGTCTGCCCGGCGGCAACAGCGCTATCCCGAAAAGCAGTTCAGCTTCCGTGATTGTCGTCGTGAAAAGTGCCGCCAGCGGCTCCGACCGCATCCAATCCAACACCTTTATCGACGGGTCGGGTCGCGAAGCCTCCGACAACACATTCGTGTCGAGGATGATCACGTGAAATCAGGTGGATCGCGGAGCGGACCGCGGGGGAAGGGTGGCAGCTCGAAGCCGCCCAGCGGCTCGACGCGCCGGCGAATTCGATCCGCCAAATTGTCCTTCGGCCCGGGCTCCTCGGACAGCGCGCAGCGAAGGATGTCGCGCGCTTCCTCCTCCATCGACCGGTTCCGCTCGGCTGCGCGCATGCGAAGCTTGCGCTTGAGGCCGTCATCCAGATTGCGGATTGTAATGCTGCTCATCGGACCTCGTTCGCATCAATGATATCAAATTAATCAATGCTGCATACGCGTTCAAGCGCACCGAACCCTCACCTGCCCCAGAGGTGCTTGCGGAGCGCGGCGTTGATGCGGGATTGCCAGTCCGGCCCGCCGGCGCGGAACCGATCGATCACGTCCTGGTCGAGACCCAGAGAAACGAACTTCTTCGGGGTGCCGAGCGGCGGCCGGCCGCGTCGCGGCGGATCAGCCTGTCGCCGATGTAGAAATCGGCCTTTTCAAAGAACTCGTCTGTCAATTCCGGTGCGGTATCGGGATCCTCGGCGATCTGTCGTGCGATCTCATCGTCGGTGGTTGCGTCCAGCTTGGCCAAATCGCTGCCCAAGACGCGTTTGCTCTCTGGCATTTGCTTTCCTCATCAAAATGACCCGCCAGCCTTCGTCCTCAGCGACGCTCGGGTCCGGGGTCCAACTTGTGGCGCGGAGTGCGGCGGCTTCCGTTGGCTCAAAAGAAGCCCGCCAAGAATCGAGCCTCCCTGAACCCGTCGCTTGTCACCACAGGTCGCCAGCTCCGAACTCGCTGGCCCGCGGATCCGCTCGGGTGTTTGCCCGCTACTTCTTGGACGGGGCGTGCGGATCAGCCGACCGACGATCTGAACGCGAGCGAGCGAGACGGCGATCGTCGTTGCGGGCCGAGTAACCGATTAGCGTTGCCGGCGTTATAGCAGCGACAGCCGTCCGCTACTTGCGGTTTCTGACCAAATCACGGCCTCTGTCGAGTGACTGAGCTTGCCCTGCCCGAAGGATTTCGCACGGCGTTCATACACTCAGCGTAGGTATCGAGAACCCATTTTCGATCCACGCCGCCTCTAGAATTGAGGATTTTATCCTCGATTCCCGCGATAGTGGTGAACAGCAAATAGGCCACATACTCGGGCGAGTTTTCGCCGATGTGAACGACGGTGTTGTCAGCCATGATAGTCGGTTTCCTCAATGCGGAGCCGATCGCCTAACAGGGGAGATTGCGCTTCGCGTCGGCTCTGATAGGGCGCGATGCGTATAGGGGGCAGAGTTCTAATACCAACTCTTCATATTTATCACGTACCGCGTTTGTTCGCCTAAATTGGCATATAATGCACGCGCTATTCAACCATGCTAGCGGCTCCCAATGAGCGCGTAGGGCGGAAAAGCGCCTCGTATTTCGCCGACTCCGGCGAGGTTGCCCGGCGGCATGGGCTCTCAAATCGATGGTTTGGGTGGCCGAATCGGCGGAATGCGCTGCGCTTTTCCGCCCTACCTTCGCTACGGCTCGGTTTTTGTGTTGATTCCGAGGAGTTGATCAGCGCGATCGAAAACGGCGTCTGTTTCCTTGATCAGCTTCTCCTTCTCGGTAAAAAACTCCCCGTTTGCGCCCCGGCCACCAACCCAGGCGGCGGTTTCCTCTTGCTTGGCTATCCGATCCAGGCGTTGGTTTATCGCCAATAGCCGGCGCCTAAGCCTTTCCATTTCCTGCTCGAAGCTTGCCACCGTTCCGTCCTCTCGCACGTCGATGCGCGGTTGAATGCAATTATCCGAGCCGTTCCAATTCGTCGATGAAGCCGCTGATGACGTTGAGGCCTTTGGACCAGAAGGCGGGGTCGGCGGCGTCGAGATTGAAGGGGGCGAGGAGTTCCTTGTGGCGCAAGGTTCCGCCGGCGCGCAAGAGGGTGAGATAGCGCTCGGCGAAGCCGTGGTGGGCGTCTTCGTAGGCGGCGTAGAGCGAATTCACCAGGCAATCGCCGAAGGCATAGGCGTAGACATAGAACGGCGAATGGATGAAATGCGGGATGTAGGACCAGTACCAGCGGTAGGCATCGTCGAGGCGCAGGGCGGGCCCTAGGCTTTCACGCTGCACCTCGAGCCAGATCTCGCAGATCCGCTCGGCGGTCAGTTCGGATTGGCGCCGCTCGTCATGCACGCGGGTCTCGAAGGTGACGAAGGCGATCTGGCGCACCACCGTGTTCAGCATATCCTCGACCTTGCCGGCGAGCATGATCTTGCGGCGGGCGGGGTCAACTTCGCGCGCGAGGAGGGCGCGGAAGGTCAGCATCTCGCCGAACACCGAGGCGGTCTCCGCCAGGGTCAAGGGCGTGTCGGCCATCAGAGCCCCCTGCCCGCCCGCCAGTACCTGGTGCACGCCGTGCCCGAGCTCGTGCGCCAGGGTCATCACATCCCGCGTCTTCCCCTGGTAATTGAGCAAGAGATAGGGGTGGGCGCCGGGCACCGTCGGATGGGCGAAGGCGCCGGGCGCTTTCCCCGGGCGCAGCTTCGCGTCGATCCAGCGCGACTTGAAGAAACGCTCGCCGATTTGGGCCATCTCGGGCGAGAAGGCGCGGTAGGCGGAAAGGACGGTCGTTTGCGCCTCGTCCCACGGGATTGCGCGGTCATCATCGCCCGGGAGCGGCGCGTTCCTGTCCCAGAACGGCATCTCGTCGACCCCGAGCCAGCGCGCCTTCAGCCGGTAATAGCGGTGCGAGAGGGCGGGATAGCTCGCGCGCACCGCGGCGACGAGCGCGTCGACCACCTCGTCCTCGACGAAATTCGACAGATTGCGCGCCGAGATCGGCCGCGCGAAATGGCGCCAGCGGTCCTCGACCTCCTTATCCTTGGCGAGGGTGTTGGTGATGAGGGCGAAGAGGCGCCCGTTACGGCCGAGCACCTCGCCGATTCCGAGCGCCGCCTCATGCCGCACCGCGCCGTCGGGGTCGGAGAGGAGGTGCATCGCCTCGGGCTCGGTGAGGTCCTGGCCGCGGAATGGAAAGCGCAGCTCGGCGATCGCCTCGTCGAAGAGGCGCATCCAGGCGGCGCGGCCGGTCACCGATTTTTCGAGCAGCAGTTTTTCCAGATCGTCCGAGAGCTGGTGCGGGCGCTGGGCCCTGATATCGCGCAGCCAGGGGCGATAGCGCGCCAGCGCCGGGTCGGTTGCCTTGGCGTCGAGATCTGCGTCCTCGAGGCGGTTGATCTCAAGGGTGAAGAACAGGATCTCGCTCGAGATTTCGGTGATGCGCTCGTGCATCGTCTGGGAAAAGCGGGCGATCTCGGGATCGGCGACATCGCCGGCCCGCATCAGCTCGGCATAGCTCATGATGCGGCCGGCGGTCTCCTGCAGCCGCTCGTACTCGGCCACCGCCGCGCCGAGCCCGGCCCCCGACAAATCGGCGAGCCGGCCCTGATAGCGCGCCCGGAACGCAGCCGCCGCTGTCCCCAGGCCGGCCAGATCGCGGGTCAGCTCGGGGCTGCCCTGGCCGGGATAGAGGTCGGCGAGGTCCCATTCCGGCAGTGGACCGAGGTCTTTTTGGCCGATCGCGCCGCCTTCGGCGACATCATGGACTTTGCTCATCTCAACCCTCGCCGTTTCCCGAAATGCTCCGCGATGTCATCCCGGCGCAGGCCGGGACCCATGGTTCAACAAACTCGCTGTCGCCCAAGCGCGCACCAAGGTCCTCCCCGCCCACTCTCGTCAAGACTTGCGGCACGGTGGGTCCCGGCCTTCGCCGGGATGACATTGGGACCACACAGCGGAGCGGCTTTCGCCGGGATGACATCGGAGTCATCATGTCGGGGACGATATGGGGCGCGGGCGAGGATGCGCCAACCAGCCCGTACGGCTCACCGATCTTTGGGGGGGCGATGGATTACGCGAGCTGCCGCAGCCTGCCGGCGATGTTCTTCGAGGTGGCGCGAGAGCGTGCGGCGCGCGGGTTTTTATGGGCCAAGCGCGACGGTCGCTATCAGCCGCTGAGCTGGGGAGAGGCCGCTGATGCGGTGATGCGCCTCGCGCGCGGCCTCGTCCTTCTCGGCATCGAGCCCGGCGACCGGGTCGCGCTCGTAGCGGAAAACCGGCCGGAATGGGTCATCGCCGACCTCGCGATCATGAGCGCCGGCGCGGTCACCGTTCCGGCCTACGTCACCAACACCGTCGAGGACCATCGCCATATCCTCGGCAACAGCGGGGCGCGGGCGGCGATCGTCTCAACGGCGGCGCTGGCCGCCCGGCTCGTCCCGGCCGCCGCGCAGGTGCCGAGCGTGCGCGCGGTCGTTGCCATGGAGAGTGGGGCAATCGAGGATGTCGGCGAGGCGCCGGCGAACCTCGATCTGCGCCGCTGGGAGGATGTGCTGGCGCTCGGCGGCGAGAGCGACGATTTCGCCCAATGGACCGCCGCGCGGGTCGCGGCGCTGAAGCCCGACGACACGGCGTGCATCATCTACACCTCGGGCACCGGCGGCGTGCCGAAAGGGGTGATGCTGAGCCACCGCAATATTATTGCTAATTGCCGTGGCGCCTATCGCCTCCTGGAGATGCTCGGGCTGAGCGACGAAAAATTCCTCAGCTTCCTGCCGCTGTCGCATTCCTACGAGCACACCGCGGGGATGATGTTCCCGATCTCGCTCGGCGCCGAAATTTATTTCGCCGAAGGCGCCGACACGCTGGCGACGAATTTGATCGAGGTGCGCCCAACCATCATGACCGCGGTGCCGCGGCTCTACGAGACGATGCACCAGCGCATCCGGCTGGGGATCGAGCGCGAGCGCGGGCTGAAACGCACCCTCTTCGAGCGCGCCGTCAGGGTAGGCAAGAAGCGCCTCGAGGGCCGGCCCTTGTCCTTGGCCGAGCGGCTCCTCGATCCGGTGATCGAGAAGCTCGTGCGCGACAAGGTGCGGGCGCGGTTTGGCGGGCACCTGAAGGCGATGATCTCGGGCGGCGCGCCGCTCAACCCGGAGATCGGCGGCTTTTTCCTCGCGCTCGGGGTGCAGCTGCTGCAGGGCTATGGCCAGACCGAGGCGGCGCCGGTCATTTGCTGCAACCCGCCCGGGCATATCCGGATCGACACGGTCGGCCCGCCGCTCGACGGCGTCCTGGTGCGGATTGCCGAGGATGGCGAAATCTTCGTCGCCGGCGACAATGTCATGAAGGGCTATTGGAACGACCCCGAGGCGACGTCGCGCACCCTCGTCGACGGCTGGCTGCACACCGGCGATATCGGCCAACTCGACCCCGACTCCTATCTGCGCATCACCGATCGGAAGCGCGATTTCATCAAGAATTCGGGGGGCGACATGATCGCGCCGGCGCGGGTCGAAGCGGCCTTGACGCTCGCCCCGGAAATCGCCCAGGCGATGGTGTTCGGCGACCGCCGGCCCTATCTCGTCGCGGTTATCGTCCCCGACCCGGAGTTCGCGGCCGCCTATGCGGCCGGCCAGGATGTGCCCGTCAAATTGGGCGCCCTCGCCGAGGATTCCGGGTTCCGCCGCTCGCTCGGACATGTCGTCGAGCGGGTCAACCAGGGATTGCCGGCGGCCGAGCGGGTGCGCCGCTTCACGATCGCCGGCGAACCGTTCAGCCTGGACAACGCGCAATTGACGCCGACCCTCAAGATCAGGCGGCACGCGATCCGCGAGGCCTATCAGACGGCGTTCGAAATGCTCTACGACGGCACCGGGATGGCGGCGTAAAAAGGAAAAAACAACGCTTTACCGCAAAGGTCGCAAAGGATACGCAAAGGTCGCGAAGCAAAAATTCACCCGTATTCCCGGCGAAAGCCGGGATCCACTCTGCAACGACTCGGGAGCTGATCGATGGGTCCCGGCTTTCGCCGGGAATGCGGTTTTTCCGTAGTTCTTCGCGTCCTCCGTGCGTCCTCTGCGTTAATGCGTTATTTTTTAGGAGGAAGTACCATGCGCCTCGAGAAGAAGGTCGGCATTGTCACCGCGGCAGCTTCGGGGATGGGGCGGGCCGGCGCGTTGCGCTTCGCCAAGGAGGGCGCGGCGGTCGGGGTGGTCGATATCGATGAGCCCGGCGTCGCTGCCGTGGTCCAGGAGATCACCGCGCCCGGCGGGCGCGCGCTCGGCATCGTCGGCGATCTGCGCCAGGACGATTTCGCGCGCGACATCGTGCGGCGCACCGCCAACGCCTTTGGCGGGCTCGATTTCGTGTGGGACCATGTCGGCCATCCCGGCCCCGCGTCGATCGAGGGCATCGACATGGCCGATTTCGAGCTCGCGATCGACCTCAATCTGCGCACCATCCTGGTGACCACCGAAGCGGCGATCCCGGAATTGCGGGCGCGCGGCGGCGGCGCGCTGCTCTTTACGGCTTCGACCTCGGGCCTCGTCGGTTCGGCGTTCAGCCCGGTCTATTCGATGGCGAAGTTCGGCGTCGTCGGGTTCGTGCGCTCGCTCGCCAAGCGCCTGGCGCCGGAAAAAATCCGGGTCAACGCGATCTGCCCCGGCCCCATAGATACGCCCATGCTGCGCGTCTTTGTCGCCCGGCCCGACCAGCAGCGCACCTCCGGCATGGACAAGGAACAGCTTGTCGTGCAGCGCGGCCAGCAGAACCCGATGCGCCGCACCGGCAGACCTGAGGAAATCGCCAACGCCGCGCTCTTCCTCCTGTCCGACGAAGCCTCCTTCGTCTCGGGCGCGGCATTGCCGGTCGACGGCGCCGCGACGGCCTAGGGAGAGACCCCCGTGCCCGACATCAGCCATCGTTTCATCGAGACCAACGGCATCCGGATGCACGTGGCGGAGGCGGGCGCGGGGCCGCTCGTCCTCCTGTGTCATGGGTTCCCCGAATCCTGGTATTCGTGGCGCCACCAGTTGCCGGCGCTCCCCGAAGCAGGGTTTCACGCCGTGGCCCCCGACATGCGCGGCTATGGCCGGAGCGAGCACCCAGAGCGAATCGACCAGTACACGCTCCTCCATCTGGTCGGCGATATGGTGGGCCTCCTCGATGCGCTGGGCGCCGAGGACGCGGTCATCGCCGGGCATGATTGGGGCGCGCCCATGGCCTGGCACGCCGCCCTCTTACGCCCCGACCGCTTTCGCGGCGTCGTCGGCCTCAGTGTGCCGTTCCGGCCGCGCGGAGCGGTGCGCCCGACCAGCGCGATGCCGCAGACCGACGACGCCATCTTCTATCAGCTCTATTTCCAGGAGCCCGGGGTCGCCGAAAGGGAGTTCGAGCGCGATCCAAGGGTGTCCCTCCGCACCATCCTCTATTCGGCCTCGGGCGACGCACCGCGCCGCGATTGGGGCGGGGCGGCAAAGGCTGCGGTCGGCATGGTCTCCCGAGAGGCCGGTTTCCTCTCCGGCATGGTCAATCCAGTGTCTCTGCCCGGTTGGCTGGGCGAATCCGACATCGATTTCTATGCCGGAGAATTCGCCCGCAGCGGGTTTCGCGGCGGGCTCAACTGGTATCGCAACATCGACCGCAACTGGGAACTGCTCGCGCCCTTTGCCGGGGCGCGGGTCAATGTCCCGGCGCTCTACATCGCCGGCGACCGCGACCTCGTCGTCGCCTTTCGCGGGATGGACCAGCTCCTCCGCAACCTAACGAACTTCGTCCCGCAACTGCGCCAGACGATCATGCTGCCGGGCTGCGGTCATTGGACCCAGCAGGAGCGGGCCTCGGAGGTCAACGCCGCGATGATCGGCTTCCTGCGCGGCCTTTCTGGCTGAGGCTGATCGGCGGCGGCTGGCGACACTTAATCCGGCGAAATCCCGATTTACCCCTGGCGGAAATAGTGGACGCTGAACAGATCGTTGCGGTCGGTCCAGGTGCGGACGGCGCGGAAGCCGGCCTGGGCGGCCAGCGCGTGGAATTCGGGGATGGCGTATTTGTATGAGTTCTCGGTGTGGATCCGCTCGCCCTCGGCGAAGCGGAAAGGGCGGCCGGCGATTCTGGCGGTCTGATCGGAGAGGCTCTTCAGATAGAGCTCCATCCGGCCTTTTTCTTCATTGTAGAAGGCCAGATGCTCGAACCGGGCAATGTCGAGATCGCCGTCGAGCTCGCGATTGATCCGCTCCAGGAGGTTGAGGTTGAAGGCGGCGTTGAGCCCGGCCCGATCGTTGTAGGCGGCATCGAGAATGGCGGGCTCCTTCTTGAGGTCGACCCCGATCAGCATCTCCGCTTCGGGCCCGAGCAGCTCGGCGCAGTGGGCGAGAAAACGCACAACCGCCTCCGGCTCGAAATTGCCGATCGTCGATCCCGGGAAAAAGCCGACGCGCTTCCCTGGCCTGCCGGGCAGCGGCGGCAACGCAAACGGACGGGTGTAATCGGCGCACACCGCGATGACGCTCAGCCTGGAGAAATCGGCGGCAAGCCGGGAAGCGGCCTCGCGCAGATGCTCTCGCGAGATGTCGACCGGCACGTAGGCGGCCGGCGCCTCCAGCGCCTCCAAGAGGATGCGCACCTTGCGGCTGGAGCCGCTGCCCAGTTCGATGAGCCGGCAATAGGCGCCGATATGCCGGGCAATCTCGCCGGCATAGTCCTCGAGGACCCTGATCTCGGTGCGGGTCAGATAGTACTCCGGGACCCCGCAGATCCGCTCGAACAACGCCGAGCCGCGCGCATCGTAGAAGAATTTGCAGGGCAGCGTCTTCTTTGCCTGGCCGAGCCCGGCGAAGACCGCATCGCGAAAGCTCTCCTCGCTCGGCGCCAGATCGTGAAAGGCGAAGACCCCACCATCCATCCCTAGACATCCTCCGCCAGGCGCAGCCCCGAGAACGCCCAGCGCGCCGAGGGCGGGAAGAAGTTGCGGTAGGTGACGCGGATATGGCCGGTCGGCGTCACGGCCGCGCCGCCGCGCAACACCATCTGGTTCGACATGAACTTGCCGTTGTATTCGCCGATCGCGCCCGCCGCGGCGCGAAAGCGCGGATAGGCGATGTAGGGGCTCGCCGTCCACTCCCAGACATCGCCGATCATCTGATGCAGCACCGGCTCCGCGACACGCCCCGGGACGCGGGTCGCCGGCGCCGGGTCGGGGCAGGGATGGAAATGGCGGCTGTCGGCGAGGTTGCCGGCGATGTCCAAGGGCGCGGCGGCGACCTCCCATTCGGCTTCGGTGGGGAGGCGCTTGCCCATCCAGCGGGCGAAGGCGTCTGCTTCGTAATAGCTTACATGGCAGACCGGCTCGGAGGGCTCGATCGGGCGCTCGCCGGCCAGCGTGAAAAGGCGCCACTCGTCATCCTCAAGGCGCCAATAGAGCGGCGCCTGCCAACCCTCCTGCTGCACCAGCGCCCAGCCGTCCGACAGCCAGAATTCGGGCCGGCGGTAGCCGCCATCGAGGATGAACTCGCGGTATTCGTCGCACGAGACCGGGTGGCTGCGTAGACGGAACGGATCGAGCCAGACCTTGTGGCGCGGCCCCTCGTTATCAAAGGCGAAGCCCGGGCCGGCATGGCCGATCTCACGGAGCCCGCCGGCAAATTCGACCCAGCCGGGCCCGGGCGCCGTGGCCGGCAGCGCATAGGGGCGCGGCGCCTGGTAGGCGGGTAAGAGAGGGTTGACCGAAAACAAATGCTTGATGTCCATCAGGATCAGCTCCTGATGCTGCTGCTCGTGGTTGAGGCCGAGCTCCAACCGGGGCGCGGCTTCCTGCCATACCGCCTCGCCGGCCTCCTCGATCAGGCGAAGCATCGCCGTGGTGACGTGGTCGCGATAGGCGCCGACCACATCGACCGTCGGGCGCGACAGGAGGCCGCGTGCGGGGCGCGGATGGCGCGGGCCGACCGCCTCGTAATAGGAGTTGAACAGATAGGCAAAGGCCGGATCGAACTCGCGGTAGCCGGGGGCGAGGGGGCCGAGGATGAAGGTCTCGAAAAACCAGCTGGTGTGCGCCAGATGCCACTTCGTCGGGCTGGCGTCGGGCATCGACTGGATCGCCTGGTCCTCGGGCGTCAGATTGGCGGCCAGCGATTCGGTCTCGCGGCGAATGGCTTCGAAGCGGTCGCGCTGCGAATTTCGATCGTCGCGGTGCACCGGTTGCTGGAGTGCTGTATCGAACAACTCGGTTCCTCCGTAGCCCCGTCCCCGGTGAAACGCTCCGCCGGCGATTTTGTCTCCACCGCGCGGCGCTCACGCCGCGGCGCATGACATATGATGGTTAACGCGGCCCTGTAAACCATCGCGTCGCGACAGGCGGCCGATGCGAGGCGGATCATCGCCGGCGCGGCGGACGTCGCCCGCTGCGGTCGGCGGTCATGGCGGGAATTCCCTCAGAGCAGGGAATTTTTGCCAATTTAACAGGGAAGCTCGGGGTGCCAAGGGCGGGGCGGTTCGGCGGCGATCTCCGGCACCGGCGAGGCTCATTTGCAGCGGCGAAGGCGAGGATATTGGTTGCCCGTTCGTTCCTGTCAACCCCGGCGGCCGCCGCCACCGCCCCTGCCCCCACCCTGGTCCCGCTCGCGGGGCGGGGGAGAAGAGGCCGGCGCTCGCGCAAAATCGGTCACGCCGGCGGCTTTTGCCCCTCTTCGGCCGTTGGCGGAACGCAACGAGATACGTCGCGGCGCGCACGGGCGCGAGCTGGATCGAGCGCCGCGCGGCAAAAGTTGATGAAGTAGACATATCGCGCTGCCAGAACGTCCTCAAGCCGACGAGATTCAGCCATAACTCTGCATATCTATCGCCATATGGAGCTATATAAAATATCATCTTTCTATAATAAATAGATTGTTATGCTGGGAATTTGACGCCATATTTGTCGCTGCGAAGAGAGGGAGTGATACCGATGGCACAGGTGATCGACGCAGAGCGGCTGAAACAACTGCGGACGCTGCGCGGGCTCACACAGGAAGAGCTGGCGCAAAGGGGCGGCGTGAACAAGCAGACGGTTTATCGGCATGAGAAGGGGGCGGTGGGTCGGCCGCGAACCCACGACCAGCTCGCGCAAGCGCTAGGCGTTGATCCCGAGGTTCTCACCGGAGAGAAGCCGATCCCCTCGGAGGTCAGTCAGCCGAGCGCAACTGAGGAAGTTGCCTCCTACCAGCTCAACGTCCGCGTTGACGCGGCTGTCCGCAACGCATTCGAATTGGCGGCTCGGCGTTACGGCGTTTCGGTCACGAAAATCGCAGCGCTTGCGCCGCTTCTGTTCGTGATTCTCGCCGAAGAAAGCCTGAGACAGAGACGCAATAACGTGGAAGAATGTCGGACTAAATACGACAAGTATTTAGAAGCTAAATCACTAATTCCCTATCATATCCCCGTATACGAACTCAACGATGAGATCGGGGAGGAAGAACACTCAATTGCGACAAACGATGTCTTCGGGCGGACTCTCTCGGACACTGCGACCGACAATTGGGACAGGGACAACCCGTTTGCTACCTATCTGAAAGAACTGACGGCGGGCCGCGAAAACATCATCGATATAGGCGCCGTCGGGCCGAAGTCGACTAACTATCGAGTCTGCCGGTTGGAAGCCGTCGTGTTGGCGGGGGACGAGTTTGCCGAGTCGCTTCTAAACGGTGAGGTCCCGATTCGTCGCATGATGCGCGAAGTTGGATCTGGCGCTGTGACGGAACGAATCGAATGGATGCGTCAGAACAAAATCTCGGTAGTCAAAGTGGAGGAGGAGCCCCTCTTCGACGTACCGGAACCTCCCATCGACCTTTCCTTAGCCATCGACATAGAAATTTGACCGGGGAAAGAGCCATGCGCGCTTCGAAATTGACACGACATGCGGTCCGGCGGATGTCCCAGCGGGGCATCCGGTGCGACGACTTGGATCTTGCCGAGTCCATCGGAACCGAGGTCGAGGGCGGAACTATTGTCCTGCGCCGGGATGCACAAGCATTCGAGCGCGAAGCAAAAAAGGATATCGACCGGGTTTGGCGGCTCGTTGGCAAGAGGGTCGTCAGGAACGGGGATGCGGTCGTCACGGCCTATCATGCTGGACGCGCGAAGGAGCGGTGGTTACTCCGACAGGGTTACGACGTGGTTGAATTTCCGGGAGCGGCACCCGTACCCCGGTCTCGCGGGCCACCACGAACGGATGCGTCGATCCCGACAGCGCTAGAGGAAACTGATTGCTCAGAGGCATACCCAAAAATTCATATTGCATCAGCAAAAATATCATTCGGCTTCGAGTGCCCAACATTATTAAAATATCTGGGACGAAAGCGATAAGGAACTCGCATCATGACTGCTCTACCGCCAAGGCCATCAAATGTTGTATTCCGAATCCGGGTGGTCGGCAAAGTTTTCAATATAGGCTTTAACAACCTACAGGAAGCAGAGCAAGCCGCGCACGGACACATCGCACCCCGTCGGCTGGTCGAGATTATCGATGGTGTGACTGGGCAGCTTATAAAGCGACTATGAGCATAACGCGCGGCCGATGCCGCCGCGCGAATCCCCGTTTGCCTCGACCAGCCCTCCCGCTTCCCAAATTACCTTGCTATGCCAATGGTCGTGTATTTGATTGGAAAAGAAATATGAGTCGCCAACATGACGTTGAACACTCGCTTGACATCAACGAGGTATACATACTCCTAAAACTGGTGCGCAATGCAGTTGATAGGCAGATTAAGGGGCGACCAGAATCTATCAGCGAACCTGACTGGTTTGATGAGGCTCTTCATAAGTTGTCGGAAAAACTCGAAAGGTGCCATTCCGGAATACTTTATGAGAACCCCCACTAAGCCCGGTTACTACATCTTGTAGGTCTGCTCTTTCGCCCCGGTGCCGGCGAGACCCGACAGCAGGCCAATCGCGCCGCCGACCGGCAAGCTCGCCTGGAAGCGGGCGATTTTGTAGCCGTTTTCCATCTCCCAACCGTGTATCATAAAGGACGTTACGCTGCCCTAATCGGTCCTGGGCGGAGGCGCCTCGGAACGGAGGCCGCGCCCGGCGCCCGGCCGTTCGCCCCGGAGGACCACTCTCGGCGCATAGGCGTCGTTGACAGGCGGCGCTTATCACCCGCCCTCCGATTGGGATGAGCGGGCTGATTGGGTTTTGAGCCTACCCCAAATAGCGCTCGCGCAGATGGCGTTCGAAGGCGGCGGTGGCAAGGGGAGCGCCGGTCGCGGATTCGACGAGCTCGGCGGTCGACATGAGCGACCCCTTGGCGTGGACGTTGTGCCGCAGCCATAGGAAGAGCGGCGCGAACTCGCCGCGGCCGATCCCCTCGGCGAGCCCCGGGATCGCGCCGCGCGCGGCGGCGAAGAGCTGGGCCGCGATCAGCGCGCCCAGCGTATAGGTCGGGAAATAGCCCCAGGCGCCGTCATACCAATGAATGTCCTGCAAGACACCCTCGCGATCGGATCCCGGCACGATTGCAATGAGCGCCCGGAGCCCGTCGGCCCAGGCGCCGGGCAGGTCGCGCGGCACGAGGTCGCCGGCGATCATCGCGCGCTCCAGCCGGTAGCGCAGGATCACATGGGCCGGGTAGGTGACCTCGTCGGCATCGACCCGAATGGGGCCCGGCCGCACCAGCGTCTGCCGGCGATAAAACAGGTCGGCCTCCCATGGTGCCGGGTCGCCCCCGAAGATCGTTTGGAGGAGCGGCGCGGCGAACCCGGCGAAAGCACGGCTGCGGCAGACCTGCATTTCGAGGAGCAGCGATTGACTTTCATGGACCGCCATGCCGCGCGCCGCGCCGACCGGCTGATGCCGCCAATCGGCCGGCAGGCCGCGCTTATAAAGGGCATGCCCGGTCTCGTGCAGCGTCCCCATCAAGGAAGTCGAAAAATCCGCCTCGTCATAGCGGGTGGTGAGCCGGACGTCGTCCGGCGTGCCGCCGCAGAAGGGGTGGGCGCTTTCGTCGATCCGGCCATGCGCGAAATCGAAGCCGATCCTCTCCATCAGCATCATCGCGGCGCGGCGCTGGGCGGCGATCGGAAAGGGCCCGCGCGGCGCGGGCGGCGCCGGGTGGGCGGCCTGCCGGGCGAGCACCGCATCGAGCACTTCCGGCAGGAAAGCGGCGATCTCGGCGAACAAGCGATCGATCGGCGCGACCCTGATGCCCGGCTCGTATTGATCGAGGAGCGCCTCGTAGGGGGTGGTGTCGAACGCTGCGGCCTTGGCCGCCGCGACCTCGCGCGTCAGGCCGAGGACCCGCTCGAGCCCCGGCAGGGCGGCAGCGAAATCACTGGTCGGGCGGGCCGCTCGCCACACCGTTTCCGATTCCGAGCAGGCGCGCGACTTCGCCTCGACCAGGTCCTCCGGGACCGCGGCCGCGTGATGCCAGCGCCGCCTCATCTCGCGGATGTTGGCGCGCTGCCAAGCGTCGAGCGAATTTCCCTCGCCGTCGGCGATGGCGAGGAGGTCGGCGATTTCGGGCGCGCTCAACAGCTGATGGGCGATGACCCGGAGCGTCGCGAGCTGCTCGGCGCGCGAGGCCGCGCCGCCCGGGGGCATCATCGCGGCGGCGTCCCAATGCAGCATCGCGACCGCCTCCTCGACCGCGCCGAGGCGGCGGAAGCGCGCTTCAAGTTCCCGATAGGCGCTCGTCATCGTCGGTCTTACCCCAACGAACATTACTGCTGACTCACCATACTCGGCACGATCACCCCCTCCCTTCCCTCCCCCATCGAGGGGGAGGGTCTTCTTGCGCTCTCCCTCCCCCTTGAAGGGGGAGGGAAGGGGTGGGGGTGACAGGGCCACCGTGACCGGTCGAAGGTCTTTTCAAAGGCGCTCGTCATCGTTGGTCTTACCCCCGGCACCGCGGCGTTGCGACACGAGATAGATCACGATCGCCGCCACCGCGAGCGAAAACCAGGTGATCGCGTATTGCAGGTGGTCGTTGGGCAGGGCAAGCAGGGTGACGCCGCCCTTGGGCCAGCCGCCCGGGTTGGGCGTCGCATCGGCCTCGATATAGAACGGCGCCACGTTGGCGAGGCCGTCGGCCGCGGCCATCGCAGGTAAATCGACCCAGAACCAGTCGTCGCGGTCCGGACGGTTGTCGGGCACGAACCAATTGGGTTTTTTCTCGCGAGGCAGCCGCAGCCTGCCCTCGACCGGGACGGTTCCGGCGGGCTGCCCCGCGGCGCGTTTCGCCGGGTCCTTGAGCTCGGTCGGGACAAACCCCCGGTTGACGAAGAGGATGCGGCCGCCCGCCTCTTCGAGCGGGGTCAGCACATCGAAGCCGGCGCCGCCCTTCGGCCCGATCGCGTTGAGAACGATCTCCTTGTCGTGGCGGAAGACGCCGTCGGCGACGACCAGGCGGAATTCGAGCGCGCGGGCCTCGCCCAGGGTCCGCGGCGGGGCGACCGGGGCCGCCGCCACGGCCGCCTCGCGCTGGGCTATGAGGCCCCGCTTCCATTCCAAACGCTGCAGCTGCCACACCCCGAGCGCGGCGCAAACAAGGACGATCAGGACGGTGAACAGCGTCGGCGCGAGGCGCGGGCGAAACCCGCTCATGGGGTTATTGAGAATGGGTTTCGAGCAGGTTGATCCGCCGGTGCCGGCCCCTCACCCCAACCCTCTCCCCGCAGGCGGGGAGAGGGAGGGACCCGCCGCGAAGCCGTGGGAGGGTGAGGGGCGGGCACCGCGTCAGCCGGTACGACCGAATTCGCGCTAGGCCCGGGGCGGGGAATGCAAGAGGTCGTGCCGGTATTGCAGCGCGATGAGGCCGGCCTTGAACGGCCGCAACAAGAGGATCGCGCCACCCAGGGTCAAGGGCGTCCACAACACCATGTGCAGCCAGATCGGCGGGGCGAATGCGAACTCGACCAAGGCGGCGAGCCCGACGACGACGAGCCCGAGAAAGAAGATCACGAACACCGCCGGGCCGTCGCCCGAATCCTCGGCGGAAAAGTCGAGGCCGCAGCTGAGACAGGCCGGGCGCACGGTCAGGAGGCCGGCGAACAGATGGCCCTCGCCGCAGCGCGGGCACCGGCAGCCGAGCGCGGCCCGCGCCGCGGACACAATCGGGAAATGCCGCGGCTCCATCGCCATCTATGCCTCACCCGAGCCGCCGGATGCTGCAACCGCGCTTTGCGTGCTTCGAGACGCGCCCTGCGGGCGCTCCTCAGCATGAGGGTATATTTTTGATGAAATTGAGAAAAACCTCATTCTGAGGAGCCCGCGAAGCGGGCGTCTCGAAGGACGCATAGAGCCTATTCCAGCCGTGGCCCGCCTCACTCGCCGAGCGGCAGGGCGCTGCCCATGCCCCACCAATAGATGCACACGAAGAGGAACAGCCACACCACGTCGACGAAGTGCCAGTACCAGGCCGCCGCCTCCAGCCCGAAATGGTGCGTTGGGGTGAAATCGCCGCGCCGCGCGCGCCACAGGCAGACGGCGAGAAAGATCGTCCCGACGATGACGTGAAAGCCATGGAATCCGGTCGCCATGAAGAATGTCGAGGGATAGATCCCATCGGTGAAGTGGAAGGCGGCATGGCTGTATTCGTAGGCCTGGACCGAGGTAAACGAGAGGCCGAGGAGAACGGTCACGGTAAGGCCCTGAATGAGGCCCTTCTGGTTGCCTTCGAGGAGCGAATGATGCGCCCAGGTCACCGTCGTGCCGGATAATAGGAGGATCAACGTATTGAGGAACGGGAAGGCGAACGGATCGAAGGGGTGAATACCCTTGGGCGGCCACACGCCCCCGACCGGGTAGAGGCTCGAGGTGAAGAACGCCCAGAAGAACGCCGAAAAGAACATCACCTCGGAGGCGATGAACAACGCCATGCCATAACGCAGGCCGAGCTGCACGACGGCGTTGTGGTAGCCCTCGAAGGTGGCCTCGCGAATGACGTCGCGCCACCACACCGCCATCGTCGCGGGCACGGCGAGAAAGCCGAAGATCATCAGAACCGGGCCGTGTCCGTGCATGAACAAGACGCCGCCGGCGGCGAGCAACCCCGCGGCGATCGCGCCGACGATCGGCCACGGGCTCGGATTGACGAGATGGTAGGGGTGCTTGGGCGCGCTGTCGGCGTGCCCGTGGGCATGCCCGGCGGCGTGCTCGTGGGCATGGGCGTCATGGGCGTGGGTGTCGGTCATGTCGCTCCGCCAAAATCGCTGTGTCTATCGCTCAATTTGCGACCCGGGTCACCGCCGGGGCCGGGCTGCGCAGCGCGGCCGATGCGCTGGGCGCAGCCGGGACGCTGGGCGCGGCCGGGGTGGCGGCCTCCGGAGTTTTGGGCTCGGGCGCCCGGAACATCGTGTAGGACAGGGTTATCGTGCGCACTTCACTGGTATCCGGGTCGCGCAGCAGATCCGGATCGACGAAGAAGGTGACGCCCATGTCGCGGCTCTCGCCCGGCAGGAGGCGTTGCTGGGTGAAGCAGAAGCATTGCAGCTTGTCGAAATAGATCCCGGTTTTTGCCGGCGTCACATTGTAGGTGGCCCTCCCGGTTACCGGGTCGGCGCTGTGGTTTACCGCGCGGAAGAAGACCTCGCTCCGCTCACCGGGATGCACCAGCTTCTCTTGTGTCAACGGGCGGAATTCCCAGCCGAGATCGGGCGCGGTCTCGGCATCGAAGCGCACCGTGATGAGGGCGTCGGCGACCTCCTTCGGCGCGGCCGCGGCGCGCTGGGTCGTGCCGCCATAACCGGTAGCCTGGCAAAACAGCCGATAGAGCGGCACCGAGGCGAAGGACAACCCGACCATTCCGGCCACCACCAGGGCAAGCGGCAGCACGGTGGCACCGGTGCGGCGGCTCATCGCACCAACGCCTCGAACGGCGGCTGGTGCGTCCTTCGAGACGGCCGCTTCGCGGCCTCCTCAGGATGAGGGTAAGGCTTTATTTTCGCGCACAAATATTCCTCATCCTGAGGAGCGCTCCGGAGGAGCGCGTCTCGAAGAACGCAGGGCGCGAGGGCTGCGTGCGGCACGCCTAGCCTCCGCTGACCCGCACGAGGGTGACGACGTAAAAGAGCGCGACCAGCGCGAGGAGGAGGAGGAGGAGCGCGCGGTTGCGCGCCCGCATCCGGCGCTCGCGCTCATTGGGCGGCTTGGCGTCCACCACCGTGCCCACCGTCACGCCAGACCTCCGCCGATCCGATCGACCAGTAAGAGGGTGAAGATCAGGAAAAGATAGAGTAGCGAGAACGCAAACATCTGCCGGGCGCTCTTCTCGCCGGCGTCACGCCAGACCCGGATCGCCGCGCCGGTGAACATGAGGCTGAGCCCGCCGGCGCACACCGCATACCAAGGCCCGGCAAGCCCGAGCAGCCACGGCATCAGCGTCGCCGGCCACAGCATCAGCGTATAAAGCAGCATCTGGCGCTTGGTCTCGCGCGCGCCGGCGACAACCGGCAACATCGGGACCCCGGCGGCGGCGTATTCCCCGGCGCGGTAGAGCGACAATGCCCAGAAATGCGGCGGCGTCCAAAAGAACACGATCGCGAACAGCGCGACCGCGCCCCAGCCGACATCCCCGGTCACCGCGGCCCAGCCGATGAGCGGCGGCAGCGCGCCGGCCGCCCCGCCGATCACGATATTCTGCGGCGTCCTACGCTTCAGCCAGATCGTGTAGACAAAGACGTAGAAGGCGATGGTCAGCGCCAGCAATTGGGCGGCGACCCAGTTGACCGCCAGCCCCATCACCGCGACCGCGCCGACCGCCAGGACGACGCCGAAACCGAGCGCCTCGCCCGGCATCATGCGCCCGGCCGGCAGCGGCCGCATCGCGGTGCGCCGCATCACCGCGTCGATGTCGCGGTCGTACCACATGTTGATCGCGCCGGAGGAGCCCGCCCCGACCGCGATGCACAAGACCGCAACCGCGGCGAGCACCGGATGGAGGTGCCCCGGCGCCACGACGAGCCCGACGAAACCGGTGAATACGACGAGCGACATGACCCTGGGCTTCAGGATCTGGATATAGTCGCCGACCGCGGCGCCGGGGTAGGAGGCGACAGCGGTCGCGGGAATTTCGCTCACCTGCAGGCTCGCCGGGCTGTCACGCGCGCATCCATATTTGGGGCCCTAATGCGCCGCCGGCGCAATCACCGGCACCTCTTCGTAGCTGTGGAACGGCGGGGGCGAAGAGAGCTGCCACTCCAGCGTCGTCGCCCCCTCGCCCCAATAATTGGCGCCGACCCGGCGTCCGGCGAGGAGGGTGTGGAACACGATGAAGACGAAAAACAACGTCGAGGCATAGGAGATGAAGGCGCCGATCGACGACACGAAATTCCACCCGGCGAAGGCATCGGGGTAGTCGGGGATGCGGCGCGGCATGCCGGCCAGGCCGAGGAAATGCTGCGGGAAGAAACACAGATTGACGCCGATGAAGGTGGTCCAGAAATGGATTTTGCCGAATGTCTCGTTGTACTGGTGCCCCGACATCTTGCCGATCCAGTAATAGAACCCGGCAAACAGCGAAAACACCGCACCCAGCGACAGCACATAGTGGAAGTGCGCAACGACATAATAGGTGTTGTGCAGGGCGAAATCGACGCCGGCACTGGCCAAGACGACGCCGGTCACCCCGCCGACCGTGAACAGGAAGATGAAGCCGATCGCCCACAGCATCGGGGTCTTGAACTCGATCGAGCCGCCCCACATCGTGGCGATCCAGGAAAAGATCTTCACCCCGGTCGGCACGGCAATGACCATCGTCGCCGCGGTGAAATAGGCGCGGGTGTCGACCGAGATCCCGGTCGTGAACATGTGGTGCGCCCAGACGACAAACCCGATCCCACCGATCGAGACCATCGCATAGGCCATGCCGAGATAGCCGAAAATCGGCTTTTTCGAGAAGGTCGAGACGATCTGCGAGACCATGCCGAACCCCGGCAGGATCATGATGTAGACCTCGGGATGGCCGAAGAACCAGAAGAGGTGCAGGAACAACAAGGGGTCGCCGCCGCCCGCCGGATCGAAGAACGTGGTGCCGAAATTGCGGTCGGTCAGGAGCATCGTGATCGCCCCGGCGAGCACCGGCAGCGCGAGCAGCAACAGGAACGCCGTGATCAGGATCGACCACACGAAGAGCGGCATCCGGTGCAAGGTCATCCCCGGCGCGCGCATGTTGAAGATCGTCGTGATGAAGTTGATCGCGCTCATGATCGACGAGGCGCCGGCGAGGTGCAGCGCGAAGATCGCCATGTCGACCGCGGGACCGGGATGGCCGGCAGGACCGCCTGAGGAAAGCGGCGGATAGATCGTCCAGCCGACCCCGGCCCCGGCGCCGTTGACCCCATCGCCGGCGCCCACGAAGGCGGAGCTCACCAGCAGCAGAAAGGATGGGATGAGGAGCCAGAAGCTGACGTTGTTCATGCGCGGGAAGGCCATGTCCGGCGCGCCGATCATCAAGGGCACCATCCAGTTGCCGAACCCGCCGAAGGTCGCCGGCATGACCACGAAAAACACCATGATCAGGCCGTGCGCGGTAATCAGCACGTTGTAGAACTGGTGATCCGTGATGAGCTCGTTTCCCGGATGCATCAGCTGCGCGCGCATGACCACCGACAACGCGCCGCCAATGACCCCGGCAAAAATCGCGAGGCACAAATAGAGCGTGCCGATATCCTTGTGGTTGGTCGAGGCCAGCCAGCGCGTGAAGAAGCCCGGCCGATGACCATGAGCGTGATCGGCGCCCGCGTGATGAGCATCCTGATAAGCCATCCCAGACCTCTTCGCTATCGGTTGGCAGGCGGTTGGGCATCGCCCGCCGCCGCGAGCCGGGCGCCCTCGGCCGTCGCGCCATCCGTCTTTGCGCCATCCGTCTTTGTACCGTCGGGCTTTGCGCCGCCTGTCTCAGTGCCGGTGGGGGGCGCCGCGGCGGCGAATTTCTTTTTCGCGTCGCCCAGCCACTTCGCGAAATCCGGCTTTGACACCGCCTTCACCTCGATCGGCATGAAACCGTGATTGACGCCGCAGATCTGGTTGCATTCGCCGTAATAGGTGCCCTCGCGCTCGACCTGCATCCAGGTTTCGTTGAGCCGGCCGATGACGGCATATTCCTGGACCCCGAAGGAGGGGATGAACCAGCTGTGAATGACGTCGGTCCCGGTCACGAGCACCCGGATCGTCGCGCCGACCGGCACCACCAATGGGTTGTCGACGTCGAGCAGGCGCTTCTGGCCCGGCTTCAAATCCTTGTCCTGAATAAGGTTGCTGTCGAAGGTGAGGCCGGCCTGGTCAGGATATTCGTAGGACCAATACCATTGGTGCGCGACGACCTTGATCGTCATGTCGGCGTTGGGCACCCGATCCATGTAATAGATCAGCTTGAACGACGGGATGGCGATGACGACGAGGATCAATACCGGGATGACCGTCCACAGGAACTCAATGAGGGGATTGTGCGAGGTGCGGGTCGGCACCGGGTTTCTCGTGTGGTGAAACCGCCACATCACGTAGACCAGCAGACCGAGGACAAAGACCGTGATCAAAGAGATCGCGACCAGCAGCTCATCATGCATCGTGGCGAGGCGCTCGTGAACCGGGGTCGCCGAGGGCTGCATGCCGAGCTGCCACGGCCGGGGCTCGGCCGCCCAGGCGACCGCCGCCAGCCCCGCCAGGCCGGCGAGCGCCAAAACCAGGACGACGCCCGCCCGCGCCGCCGCGCTCCGCGTGATCGATCTCGTCAACCGCACCATGTCCTTGCAGCCCCTCTTCGGCGAGGACGCCTTCCCTCGCGAGCGCATGGGTTAGGCCGGCCTCCGCCGAAACCGCGGCGGCAACCAAACGCCCGGACCCTACACCAAAGCCCGGCAAGGCGACAACTCGGGGCAATCCCGCCGGGCGCTAACCCATTGCGGCAAGCCGTCGCACAGGGGCCATTGCTCTGCCGCCACGCTCCTCGCAATGACGGACATCTCGATCCCGCCTTCCACCGTGGCGGTTTCGCGCCCATATTTCCAGGGAGCGCCGATATTTCCAGATGGCGCCAGCATAGCCGGAGCCGCCGATGACCAATCTCGCCGTGACCAACGACTTGTTTTTCGATCGCACCGGCATGGATCCGCGCCGGATCGAGACCATCGTCGGCGAGGCGCTCGCCGGGATGGATGATGGGGAACTCTTCCTCGAATACAGCCAATCGGAAAGCGTGGCGCTCGATGACGGCCGCATCAAGAGCGCCTCGTTCGACACCACCCAGGGGTTCGGCCTGCGCGCGGTGGCGGGCGAAGCGGCCGGCTATGCGCACGCTTCCGAACTCTCCGAAGCCGCGATCCGGCGCGCCGCGACGGCGGTGCGGGCGGTCGCGAGCGGCCATCACGGCACGATCGCCGACCCGCCGCCGGGCACCAACCGCAGCCTCTACACCGATCTCAACCCGCTCGGCACCGTCGATCTGGCGGCAAAGACGCGGCTCTTGACCGAGATCGACGCCTATGCGAGGGGCCGCGACCCGCGCGTGCGCCAGGTGATGGCGTCCTTGAGCGGGGTGTGGCAGGCGGTGCAGATCATTCGCCCGGATGGCCGGCGCGCCGCCGATATCCGCCCCTTAGTGCGGCTCAACGTCGCGATCGTCGTCGGCGAGGGCGATCGCATGGAAACCGGCTCGCACGGCGCCGGCGGCCGGGTCGCCTACGATGTTTATCTCGACCCCGCGCACTGGCAGGCCCAGGTCGAGGAGGCGTTGCGCCAGGCGCTCGTCAATCTCGGCTCGGTGCCGGCGCCGGCCGGCGCGATGACCGTCGTCCTCGGGCCGGGCTGGCCCGGGGTCATGCTGCACGAAGCGGTCGGGCATGGCCTCGAAGGCGATTTCAACCGCAAGAAAACTTCGGCGTTTTCCGGCCTCATCGGAGAGCGCGTCGCTTCCAAGGGCGTCACCGTCGTCGACGACGGCACCCTGCCGGACCGCCGCGGCTCCTTGACCATCGACGATGAGGGGACGCCCTCGGGCCATACCGTCCTCATCGAGGACGGTATCCTCAAGGGCTATATGCAGGACCGCCTCAACGCGCGCCTCATGGGCACGGCGCCGACCGGCAACGGCAGGCGGCAGAGCTTTGCCCACGCGCCGATCCCGCGCATGACCAACACCTACATGCTGGCCGGCGGGCACGACCCCGAGGAGATCATGCGCTCGGTCAAGCGCGGGGTTTACGCGGTCAATTTCGGCGGCGGCAGCGTCGACATCACCTCGGGCAAGTTCGTCTTTTCCGCGTCGGAAGCCTACCTCATCGAGGACGGCAAGGTCGGCCCCGCCGTCAAGGGCGCGACGCTCATCGGCAACGGCCCCGACGCGGTGACCAAGATCACGATGATCGGCAACGATCTCAAACTCGACGACGGGGTCGGGACCTGCGGCAAGGACGGGCAGGGCGTGCCCGTCGGGGTCGGCCAGCCGACGCTGCGCATGGACGGCCTCACCGTCGGCGGCACCGCGGCGTGAGGAGGCGGCAATAGGAAAAATCCGCGTCGAGCCAGCCCCCCTCACCCTGCCCTCTCCCCCCGATGGGGGGCGAGGGTTCTTTTTTAGAAGGCCGGCGTGATTTTTTTTGCCCGGAGGATCTTCCTCAGCGCGCTGCTGGTGGCGGGCTCATGCGCCGTCGCGCGCGCTTGCGATTTCGATAGCGCGCCGTCGAGCCGCTGGTCGCTCGCCGCCGATAGGGGCGTCTGGTGGCTCAAGACGCCGTGCGGCGAGCGCTTCTACAGCCTTGGCGTAAACATCCTCGACGGCGGCTATCCCGACCGCGACAAGGACGGCAAGGTCTATTACAGCTGGCCGGCGTTCGCGCCGACCCTCGGTGACTGGATCGCCGAAACCCGTCATCGGCTGGGCGAGTGGGGCTTCAACAGCGCCGGCGGCTGGTCCTTGGCGCCGCAGCAGCTGCGCCTTCCGGCGGTCATCGACCTCGAACTCGGCCGGCGCGCCAAATTTCACTGGTTCGACCCGTTCGCGCCGGAGACCGAGCGCCGAATGATGGCGCTCGCCAAGGAGGCGGTCGCGCCCTATCGCGGATCGCCCTACCGCATCGGCTATTTTTCGGACAACGAGGTCGGCTGGTGGGCCGGCGCCCTCTTCGTCTATTATTCGAAAGAGCCGGCCAACTCCTATACCAAGGCGCGCTGGATCGCCCTCTTGCGCCGGGATTACCACGACAACTGGGCGGAATTCGCCGGCGATTTCGCGCCCCCGCCGGGAGTTGGTTCGTGGCCGGCATTGCTGGCGTCGACGGCGATGATCCACATGCGCCCGGGCGGCAACGGCATCAGGGCGGTGCGCGAGTGGACCGGGATCGTCGCCGAGCATTACTACGCGCTCTGTGAGCGGGCGATCCGCGCCGCCGATCCCGATGCGCTCTATTTCGGCGACCGGCTGCCGATCTATTACGACCCGGCCGCGGTCAAGGTGATGGCCCCGCACGTCGATGCGATCGCCGCCAATTACAATGTCGACAGCGGCGACGGCTGGGTCGCGCGCTATTTCTTCGACGGGCTGGAGGCGTTTTCGGGGGGGAAGCCGATTCTCCTCACCGAGTGGTTCTTCGCGGCCCAGGAAAACCGCACCGGAAACAAGAACAACGGCCATCTGATGACGGTCGGGACCCAGGCCGAGCGGGCGAAGGGCGCCGCCGCGGCGACCGAGAATTTCGCCCGCATCCCCGAAATCGTCGGCTCGCAATGGTTCCAGTATTACGACCACCCGAAGGGCGGCCGGCCGGACGGCGAGGATTACGATTTCGGCCTCGTCGACATCGACAACCGCCCCTACCGGCGGCTGACCGCGGCGCTCGCCGCCGCCAACCGGCGGGCGCCGGCGATCCACGCCGCGGCGGCAAGCCAGCCCGAGCCGCGCCCGGGAGCCGTCCCGGAAGCGGCCATTACGCTGCCGCATGCCGCGGTCAGGGTGGAGGACCGCTCGCTTACTGGATGGCCGAAGCCGGCGAGCCTCCTGCCGGCGCTGACGCCGTCGCCGGGCGCGGTCGATTTCGGCGAGGTCTATCTGTCGTGGAGCGAAAAGGGCCTCGCGCTGGCGACGATCGGCCAGGATTATTTCGACATCGACCTTTTGGCCTATGACGGCGGCTTTCCATTGGGCGAGGCCTACCGGCTGGAACTCGGGGTCGATGCCGGGGCAATGGGACAGCAGGGGGGCCCTCGCCGCGCGACGCTGTTCTTCATCCCGCCGCGCACCAAGGTGAAGGACCACCCGCCGATGGCGGCGCTCTTGTGCGCCGGCGCGGCGGCGCAGGCCATCAAGTCGGGGTGCACCCCGGTGCCGGGCGCCGAGGCGGTCTATTTCGGCGCCGACCAGCCGCGCATCACCGCCGAGATGCTGATCCCCTGGGCGGCGCTCGGCGTCAACCCGCCGGCCCCGGGTGCGACACTCAAGGCCGAGGTGGCGCTGACCTCATGGCACCGCGAGCGCTGGATGTCCTTGTCCGGCCGCCCGCCCGAGGCGGCGCTCGCCGACCCGGCCCTCTGGCGCACGATGCGGCTCGGCGACGGCCTCACCGTCACCGCTCCCACCCCGCGCGGCGGCGCGCCGGGGTGAACACGCGCCGGAACTAACCACTACCGCATTCCCGGCGGAAGCCGGGATCCACTTCTCAACCATCTCGGGCGCCGATGAGTGGGTCCCGGCTTTCGCCGGGAATGCGGTCAGAAAAATTCCGTATTCCAGAAATCCGCCCTAATACGCCTGCTCGGTGTAGAGGGGCTCGATGCGGCCGCCCCAGCGGGTCTTGTAATCCTCGACCAGCTCTTGCGCCGGGGTGCGGCCGGAGCCGGCGATCGAGAACAGATTGTCGAGAAAATGCGTCTCGTCCTCGCCTGATGTGTCGCGCCGCGCCCGGCGGTGCAACCCTTCCCTGGCGATGTCGAGGACTTCGAGCGCGATATCGCGAAAGCTGCGGCTCCTATGCGGGGTGTCGAGGCCGAGCCGCGGCACGTCGCGCCGCATCGCCTCGCGTTCCTCGTGGGTCCAATCGGCCACCAGATCGGCCGCCGCGTCGAGCGCGGTGCCGTCATAGAGGAGGCCCACCCACAACGCCGGCAGCGCGCAGAGGCGCCGCCACGGGCCGCCATCGGCGCCGCGCATTTCGAGATAGGTCTTGAGGCGAACTTCCGGGAACGCGGTGGTCAGATGGTCGGCCCAGTCGCCGATCAGCGGCAGCTCGCCCGGCAATGCCGGCAGGTTTCCCGCCATGAAATCGCGGAACGATTGACCGCTCGCGTCGATATAGGCGCCGCCCCGGTAGACGAAGTACATCGGCATGTCGAGCATGTAATCGACATAGCGCTCGAAGCCGAAGCCGTCCTCGAACACAAACGGCAACGTGCCGCAGCGGTCGGGATCGGTGTCGGTCCACACGAGGCTCCGATAGCTCTGAAACTCGGTCGGCCGCCCCTCGATGAAGGGCGAATTGGCGAAGAGCGCGACGGCGACCGGCTGCAGCGCGAGGCTGGTGCGGAACTTCTTCACCATGTCGGCTTCGGAACGGTAGTCGAGATTGGCCTGCACGGTACAGGTGCGCAGCATCATGTCGAGCCCGAGCCGGCCCTTTTTCGGCATGTAGTCGCGCATGATCTGGTAGCGGCCCTTGGGCATCCACGACACCTCGTCGCGCCGCGATTTCGGGTCGAAGCCGAGCCCGATCATGCCGAGCCCAAGCTCGTCGCACACCTCGCGCACCTGGCGCAAATGTTCGTGCACTTCGTCGCAGGTCTGGTGGATCGTTTCGAGCGGCGCTCCACTCAATTCGAACTGGCCGCCCGGTTCGAGGGTGATCGAACAGAGCGCGTCGTTAGAGAGGGCAATGATGTTGCCCTTTTCGACGACCGGCTTCCAGCCGAAGCGGGTCATGCCGTGCAACAAGGCGCCGATCCCGTCCGGCCCCTCATAGGGAACCCGCCTGAGATCCGCGTGGCGGAAGACGAATTTCTCGTGCTCGGTGCCGACCCGCCACGCTTCGGGCGGCTTGCCGCCAGCCTCATGATACTCGACGAGCTGCCGCTTATCGGTGATCGGGGGTCCTTCTAAGCTCGACGGCCCAGACATGCGGTTCCGATGACTCCCCAATAGGCGGACGGCAGCACGCCTCATCGCGCGCGGCGGCGGCGCCAATCTCCGGCGATCGCCTGAAAAACCGCCAGGGCGGCAAGAGCGGCGGTCTCGGCGCGCAGCACCCGCGGGCCGAGCCCGACCCGAGTAACAATGGGGAGTTTGCCCAGAGCGTCAAGCTCCGTGTCGGTGAAACCGCCTTCCGGGCCGACAAAGAGCGCGGCCGGTGCCTCCGGCAGAAAGCCCGCGATGGCCTCGGCGATCGGCGGCCCGGCGCCGCTCTCGTCCAACAGTACGAGATGCCGCCCGGCGGCCCAGGCAGCGAGCACCTGACCGAGGGGCTCGGCGGGGTGGATCTCGGGCACCGACAGGCGCTCGCTCTGCTCCGAAGCGGCGATCGCCAGCGCGCGCAGCCGGCCCTCGTTGACGCGCTCGGGCTGGGTTCGCGCGGTCCACACCGGCCGCAGCGCGGCGGCGCCGAGCTCGCTCGCCTTTTCAACCAGCCAATCGAGCCGCGCCCGCTTGATCGGCGCGAACAAGAGCCAAAGGTCGGGCTCGGGCTCGGGCGCGCGCAATTGCCGCTCCACCGTCAGGCGGATCCGGTTTTTGCCGGCTTCGCCCATCCGGCACAGAAATTCGCCCTCGGCGGCGTTGAACGCCGCCACCGCGGCGCCGGGGAGGAGCCGCAGCACGTGGCGCAACCGGTGCGCCTGGGCCGGATCGAGCGCGACCGCGACGCCGACCGCGAGCCCTTGCCTGACGAAGAGACGGGTTGCCGGGCGATCGGACAGGTGAGCCTCCTTATCTCAGCTCGGGGCTCGCGGCTTGAGCCGGACGCGCTGCGGGGCCAAGATTACGTCATGACCCGCGGCGCCCCAATGCTTGAAGCATGCCCCCACCCCAGCCCTCCCCCGCAAGCGAGGGAGGGAGCGCCCGGAAGCAGCCCCCACTCCGACCCTCCCCCGCAAGCAGGGGAGGGAGCGCCGCGTCGTGCAGCGACGGGAGGGTGGGGGCTCTCCGACCCGAGCGACATCGACCCCGGCGATTGGGTCGGGCGGTGGCTGCCGGGCTGGGCCGAGCCCTATGCGCGCCTGGCGCGACTCGATCGCCCGATCGGCACATGGCTCCTCTTGTTTCCGGGCTGGTGGGGGATCGCACTGGCTGGCCCGCGCTGGCCGGACCCGGTGCTCTTGGTGCTGTTCGCGCTGGGCGCCCTGGCAATGCGCGGCGCCGGCTGCACCTTCAACGACATCGCCGACCGCGAGTATGACAAGAAGGTCGCGCGCACCCGGCTGCGGCCGCTGCCGAGCGGATTGGTGAGAGTACCGCAGGCGATAGCGCTCATGCTCGGCCAGCTGGCCGTCGGCGCCGCCGTGCTCTTCAGCCTCAATCGGATCAGCATCGTGCTCGGCGCCCTTGTGCTGGGACTGATCGCCACCTACCCCTTCATGAAGCGGATCACCTGGTGGCCGCAGCTCTTTCTCGGGCTCAATTTCAACTGGGGCGCCCTCATAGGCTGGACCGCCGTGACCGGCTCGCTCGCCTCACCGCCGCTCCTCCTCTATCTCGGCGGGATCCTGTGGACAGTCGGCTACGACACGATCTACGCCCATCAGGACAAGGAGGACGACGCGCGGATCGGCGTCAAATCCTCGGCTCTGGCACTAGGGCCCCGGACCCGGCCGTTTCTGTTCCTGTTTTATGGCGCTGCGGTGGTGCTGTGGGCCGTCGCCGGCGTCGCCGCCGGATTGGGCCCTTGGTTCAGGCTCGGTTTGGCCGCCGCGACGGTACAGCTGTTTTGGCAGGCGGCCTGGGTCAACACCGACGATCCCTCTGATTGCCTGGCCAAGTTCCGCTCGAACCGCGCCGTCGGCTGGCTGCTCCTCGCCGGAATCGTCGCCGGGCATCTTGCCTGAGCCATGGAACCGGCGCTTTTCATCCGGCACAACACCGCGATCGTCGCACCGCCGCTGGTGCCGGAGATCCGCCTCCACCTCGCCACCGAGGTGACGCCGATCTGGCAGGCAACCGAGGAAACTCTCGCCCAGGGCGCGGTGCCGCCGCCCTACTGGGCCTTCGCCTGGGCTGGCGGCCAGGCTCTCGCCCGCTATCTGCTCGATCATCCCGAGACGGTGGCCGGCCGCGCGGTCCTCGATTTCGGCGCCGGCTCCGGGCTCGTCGCGATTGCCGCGGCGAAAGCCGGCGCCGCTTCCGTGACCGCGGCCGAGATCGACCATTTCGCCGCCGCGGCGATCGCCGCCAACGCGCTTCTGAACGGCGTGGCGATCGAGGTGGTGACCACCGACCTCTTGGACGCCGGCAACAGGTTCTGGAAGTTGGTCACCGCGGGCGACATCTGCTACGAGCAGCCGATGGCGGACCGCGCGATGCGCTGGCTCCGGCGCCTCGCCGGCCGCGGAGCCACGGTCCTCCTCGGCGATCCCGGCCGCGCCCATCTGCCGGGCGCGGGGTTGTGCGAATTGGCGCGCTACGATGTGCCGACCAGCCACGAGCTGGAGGGCCGCGAGCGCTGCGACGGCTTTGTATGGCGCGTCCTGCCGCGGTGAGGGAGGTGGCGCTGAGGCCGAATAAGACCATTGTCGTCGCCACGCTCGGGACCACCCAGACGGTGGCCTGGGCGTCGAGCTTTTACCTGCCCGCGATCCTCGGCGCTCCGATCGCAGCCTCGCTCGGTCTGCCGGTGAGCGCCTTTTTCGGCATCTTCTCGGCAGCGCTGCTGCTCGGCGCGGCGATCAGCCCCTGGGTCGGACGGCTGATCGACAATCATGGCGGGCGCGCCGTGCTGGCGACCTCGAATTTGGTGCTGGCCGCCGGACTCGCCGGGCTCGCCATGGCGCAGGGTATCGTCGGCCTGACGATCGCCTGGCTCGTCCTCGGCATCGGCATGGCGATCGGCCTTTACGACCCGGCCTTTGCGACCTTGACCCGGCTTTACGGCCGCGATGCGCGTTCGGCGATCACCGGCATCACGCTCATCGCCGGCTTTGCCAGCACGGTCGGCTGGCCGGCCTCGGCCTGGTTCGAGCACGCGTTTGGCTGGCGCGACGCGTGCCTCATCTGGGCCGACCTCCACCTGTTCGCGGCGCTGCCGCTCAACTGGCTGATCATTCCGCCGGCCCCGCCGCTGCCCGCGACCGGGGCGCACGCGCACGACCCGCTCGCGGCCGCGCCGCCGCGCGGCGCGATGCCGATCCTCGCCTTCTATTTTTGCGCGACCGCCTTCGTCACCGGCGCGATGTCCGCGCATCTGCCGGGCTTTCTCGAAAGCGCCGGGGCCAGCGCGACGACGGCGATTGCCGCCAGCGCGCTGGTCGGGCCGGCCCAGGTCGCCGCCCGTCTCGTCGAGTTCGGGGTTCTGCGGGGGATCCACCCGGTGTGGTCGGCCCGCATCGCCGCGGTTATGCACCCGCTCGGCGCCCTGATGCTGGGGCTGCTCGGCCCGGCCGGGGTCGCCGCGTTCGCGGTGCTGCACGGTGCCGGCAACGGCCTCATCACGATCGCCCGGGGCACCCTGCCGCTGGCGATCTACGGCCCCGTCGGCTATGGGCTGCGCACCGGCATCCTCGCGGCCCCGGCGCGGGTATCGGTGGCGGCGGCGCCGTTCCTGTTCGGCGTGCTGCTCGACTGGATCGGAACCTTCGCCGTCATCGTCTCGGCCGGCCTCAGCCTTGCCGCCTTCGCCTCCTTGTGGCTGCTGCGGCCGCGCCCCGCCCCGGCGATTGCTCCGGTCGCCAGCGACTGATCGTCCGGGAGACCATATGCCTATCCGCGCCGGTCTTGCAGCTATCCTCGTCTTCCTTCTGCTGGGGATGCCGGCTCGCGCCCAACCCCAATCCGAAAGCCCGGATCAGACCGTGCTCGCCAGGGGGCACCTCGACAGCGTTATTGCGCTGCCGCTTTTTTTCCGACTGTACCGGGCCCACTTGCCGGCGGCGCAGCACGCGTCCTATGAGGGGTCGAGCGCCATGCTCTACGACCTTTCGGGCGGTGCGACGATCCAGATCGACGGCGGCACCGCTCAGCCCCTTGCCGAAGGCGCCGGCGTTTTCATTGCGGCGGGTCGGGACGCGACCATCACCGCGACCGCGTCCGAGCCGACGGAACTCCTGTTGTTTCTGCTGACGGCTCGCCCCAACCAGGGGGGAGGGCCGCTCAGCCACCCTGCAGTCACCCAGGAATTGTACCGAACGGGTGACCCGTTGCCTGGTCTCAAGGCCGGACCTTACCAATTCAGCCTGATGCGGCTGACCTTCCCGCCCGGCATGCAAGCTGATCCGGCCTATTATCGCTCCGGTGCCGCACTCGATTATGTTCTCGCCGGCACGGGAGCCCTGACGGCGGAGGGTAAAACCGAAGCCGGGTCGGCGGGAATGGCGCTCTTCGAGGGCTTCGGCTGGGTCCACAGCCTGGCCAACCCCGGCGGTGCTCCCTTCGTCCTCCTTCAGGCAACCATCAATCGCGAGGGTGACCCAGCGGTTGTTCCGGCAACTCCGAAATAGCGTGGAGCGATCCGCCGCCGCGCTCGCCAAGCGCTGACGCCGCACCTATATAGCCGGCCATGCCTTACGCCAGCCTGCGCGACTTCATCGCCCGGCTCGAAGCCGCTGGGCGGCTCACGCGGGTCACAGCGCCGGTGTCGCCGTTCCTCGAAATGACCGAGATCCAAACCCGCCTCCTCACCGAAGCGGGGCCCGCGGTGCTGTTCGAGAATGTCGTGCGCCAGGGCGGCGGGGGAACCCGGATGCCGGTTCTCGTTAATTTGTTCGGCACGGTCGAGCGCGTCGCCTGGGGCATGGACCGCGAGCCGCATCAGCTGCGCGAGATCGGCGAGACGCTGGCCTTTCTGAAGCAGCCCGAGCCGCCGGGCGGCTGGCGCGAGGCCTTGGACATGCTGCCCTTGTTGAAGACCGTGATGGCGATGCGGCCGCGCACGGTCAACGCCGCGCCCTGCCAGGAGATCGTGCTGCGCGGCGAGGAGATCGACCTTGGGCTCCTCCCGATCCAGACCTGCTGGCCGGACGAGCCGGCGCCCTTGATCACCTGGCCCCTCGTCGTGACACGCGGCCCCACCACGGCGCGCGAGGACGGCTTCAACCTCGGCATCTACCGGATGCAGGTCACGGGCCGCGACACGACGCTGATGCGCTGGCTCCGGCATCGCGGCGGGGCGCAGCATCACCAGCGCTGGCGCGACGCGAAGCAGGAGCCCTTACCCGCCGCGGTGGTGATCGGCGCCGACCCCGGCACGATCATCGCCGCCGTGACGCCGGTCCCCGATACCCTGTCGGAATACCAGTTCGCCGGTCTCTTGCGCGGCAAGCGACTCGACCTCGTCCAATGCAAGACCGTGCCGCTCAAGGTGCCGGCCGCGGCGGAGATCGTGCTGGAAGGCCATGTCGCGCTCGACGAAATGGGCGAGGAGGGCCCCTACGGCGACCACACCGGCTATTACAACGCGGTCGAGCAATTTCCGGTGTTTCGCCTGTCGGCGATGACGATGCGGCGGGACCCGATCTATCTCTCGACCTTCACCGGCCGGCCGCCGGACGAGCCCTCGGTGCTCGGCGAAGCCTTGAATGAGGTGTTCATCCCGCTGTTGCAGCAGCAGTTTCCGGAGATCGCCGATTTCTGGCTGCCGCCCGAGGGCTGCTCCTACCGCATCGCCATCGTCGCCATCCGCAAGACCTATCCCGGCCAGGCCAAGCGGGTGATGATGGGGATCTGGTCGTTCCTGCGGCAGTTCATCTATACGAAATTCGTCATCGTCGTGGATTCTGACATCGCCGTGCGCGACTGGAAGGACGTGATGTGGGCGGTGTCGACCCGCATGGACCCGGTGCGCGACGTGACGCTCATAGAGAACACGCCGATCGACTACCTTGACTTTGCCTCGCCCGAATCGGGACTCGGCGGCAAGATCGGGCTCGATGCGACCACCAAATTGCCGCCCGAGACAAGACGGCCCTGGGGCCGGCCGATCCGCATGACCGACGAGATCATCGCCGAGGTCACGAAAAAATGGGCCGATTACGGCCTGCCGGGAAGCGGCCGGCCGATCTGGAAATGATGTTGTTCACAATGAGACGGTGAGGCAGTGAGGATCGGTACGAGGCACTTGCCCCCAACTCGTCATACCGGCGCAAGCCGGTATCCACCCAACTGTGGATACCGGCTTGCGCCGGTATGACAAGGTGTGGAGGCGGCTCACTGCCTCATTGTGAAATCTTCTTCTGGGATCAGAGATGACCGACACGAAAATCACCAAGGAAGCGGCAAACGACATCGACCTGTTGCAGGATCTCGTGGCGCGCGCCAAGAAGGCCGGCGCCGATGCGGCCGACGCCGTGCTGTTCGAGGGCATCTCGCTGTCGCACGCGCGGCGCCTCGGCAAGACCGAGAAGCTGGAGCGTTCGGAAAGCCAGGATCTCGGGCTGCGCGTCTTGGTCGGGAAGCGCCAGGCGATGGTGTCATCGAGCGACCGCTCGCCTAAGATCCTCGCCGAGCTGGTCGAGCGCACCCTGGCGATGGCGCGCGCGGTCCCCGAGGACCCGTTCTGCGGGCTCGCCGATCCCGACGAGATCACCCGCGAGTGGCCCAGCCTCGACATGCTCGATCCCGAGGAACCGAGCGCCGAGGCATTGATCGAGCGCGCCCGCGCCGCCGAGGAAGCGGCGTTGGCGGTCGAGGGGATCACCAACTCCGAGGGGGCCGAAGCCGGCTGGGGCCGCTCGCGCATCGCGCTGGCAGCCTCCAACGGCTTCGCCGGCGCCTATGCCGGCTCCAGTCAGGGGGTCAGCGTCTCGGTGATCGGCGGCTCCGGCACGCAGATGGAGCGCGACTACGATTTCGCCAGTGCGGTCTACGCCGATGACCTGCGCGACCCGGCCGAGATCGGCCGAAGCGCCGGCGAGCGAGCGGTCAAGCGGCTCGGCGCGCGAAAAATGCCGACCGGGCGCGTGCCGGTCGTCTTCGATCCCAGGGTCGCGCGCAGCTTTATCTCGCACCTCCTCGGTGCGATCTCCGGGCCGTCGATCGCGCGCGGCACGAGCTTTTTGAAGGAGAAGCTCGGCCAGCGCATCTTTCCCGAGGCGATCACGCTGACCGAAGACCCGCATCGGCCGCGCGGCCACCGCTCGAAACCATTCGACGCCGAGGGCCTGGCGAACCGGCGGCGCGCTCTCGTTGACCGGGGGGTGCTGACGACCTGGCTCATGGATTTGCGTTCGGCGCGCCAGCTCGGCCTTCACTCGACCGGGCATGCCGCGCGCGGCACCGCGTCGCCCCCGGGGCCCGCCGCGACCAACATCTGGATCGAGCCCGGGATCATGACCCCGGCAGAGTTGATCGCCGACATCAAAAGCGGATTCTTCGTGACCGAGCTGATGGGCATGGGGGTCAACGGCCTCACCGGCGACTACAGCCGCGGCGCCGCCGGCTTTTGGATCGAGAACGGCGAAGTTGCCTTCCCGGTCAGCGAAATGACGGTCGCCGGCAACCTCAACGACATGTTCGCCCGGCTCATTGCCGCCAACGACCTCGAATTCCGCACCGGCGCCGACTCGCCAACCCTGCGCATCGACGACCTGACCGTGGCGGGCTCGTGACCCTACACGCCGACAGTGCCCTGACCGGCCTTGCCAATCCCGCTGCCCGCCTCTAACACTGAGGGCGGCAGCGATGCGCGACAACTCTGGGATTCCGCAAAACGGGGCACGCTCGTCGGTGCTCATAGGCCGGCTGGTGCGCGAGTTCATCTGGCGGCACGCGCACAAGATCGCGCTCGCCTTTGTGTTCATGGCGATAGCCGGCGGCGCGACGGCGCTGCGCGCCTGGCTGATGGAGCCAGTGCTCGACCGCATCTTCATCGCCCGGGATTCCTCGCTCTTGTGGCTCCTGGGCAGCGCCGCGCTCGGCCTCGCGCTGGTCAAGGGGGTCGCCGACTACGTCGAAACCGTGCTGATGTCGCGGGTCGGCCAGCGCGTCATCACCGATGTCCAGACCCAGCTCTATGCGCGGCTGATCCGCGCCGACCTCGCCTATTTCAACGCCCATCCGAGCGGCCTCCTGATTTCGCGCCTGATGAACGATGTGTGGCTGTTGCGCGGCGCCGCGGCCAATGTGCTGACCGGGATCGGCAAGGACGCGGTGACGGTCGTGTTCCTCGTCGGGCTGATGTTCTACCAGGATTGGGGGCTCGCGCTCGTCGCGTTTTTCGTCTTCCCGCTGGCCATCCGGCCGATCGTCTCGATCGGCCGGCGCATGCGCCGCGTGTCGGCCAACACCCAGGTCGAGATGGGCCAGCTGACCACCTTATTGAGCCAGACCTTCCAGGGTGCGCGTCACGTCAAGGCCTATGGCATGGAAGGTTACGAGGAGCGCCGCGCCGCGGACCTCTTCGAGCGCATCTTCAGGCTGGTCGATCGCGCCAATCGCACGCGCTCGCGGGCCGCGCCGATGATGGAGGCGCTCGGCGGAGCGGCCATTGCCATGGTGATCTTCTATGGCGGCCACCAGGTGATCATCGGCGCGCGCACGCCGGGCGCGTTCTTTTCGTTCATCACCGCGCTCCTCCTCGCCTATCAGCCGGTCAAGAGCCTGGCGATCCTGAATACCTCGCTGCAGGAGGGGCTGGCCGCGGCGCAGCGCGTTTTCGAGGTGCTCGACATCGAGCCGGCGATCGGCGACCGGCCGGATGCCCGCCCGCTGCGCATCGCCGGCGGGGAAGTGCGGTTCAGGGAGGTGCGGTTCGGCTATCAGCCCGGCACCGTGGCGCTCGACGGGATTTCTTTCACTGTCCCGGCCGGCAGCACCGTCGCGCTGGTCGGCCCCTCCGGGGCCGGCAAGTCTACGGTGCTGAACCTGATCCCGCGATTTTACGATGTCGAAGGCGGCACGATCGCCATCGACGGTCAGGAAATCGGCTCGGTCACCCTCGCCTCGCTGCGCGGCGCGATTGCGCTGGTGTCGCAGGAAGTCAGCCTCTTCGACGACACGGTGCGCGCCAACATCGCCTATGGCCGGTTCGGCGCGTCGGATGCCGAGATCGCGGCGGCGGCGGTCGCGGCCGCCGCCGATCGGTTCATCGGCGAGCTGCCGCAAGGCTACGACACGCTGGTCGGCGAGCACGGGATCCGGCTCTCGGGGGGCCAGCGCCAGCGCCTCGCGATTGCCCGCGCGATGCTGAAGGACGCGCCGATCCTGTTGCTCGACGAGGCGACCTCGGCGCTCGACAACGAATCCGAACGGCAGGTCCAGGCGGCGCTGAAGAGCTTGATGCGCGGGCGCACGACGGTGGTCATCGCCCATCGCCTGTCGACGATCATCGGCGCCGATCTGATCTGCGTCATGGATAAGGGGCATATCGTCGAAACCGGCAGGCTCGCCCAGCTGCTCGCGAGGAACGGTCTTTACGCGCGGCTCTATGAAACCCAGTTCGCCGCGGAGCGCGAGCTCGCTCCGGTCGCCGACGCCGCCGGGGCATCATGAGAGGGCTCCAATCGTGACGCCGCCGAGCCGCTGGGGACGGCGCCTCTTGCGCAGCAGCCGGCTGCGCCAGCTGTCGTGCTGGGTCATCCATCTCTATATCCGCCTCGTCTACGCCACCAACCGCTGGACGGTGGAGGGCGGCGAGGTGCCCCGCCGGCTGAGCGCGCAGGGAGCGAGCTTTATCCTCGCCTTCTGGCACGGCCGCCTGTTGATGATCCCGATGGCCTGGCAGCGCCTCGCGCCGATGCACATGCTGATTTCCGCGCATCGCGATGGGCGGATCATCGCCGACGCGGTCACTTATTTCGGCGTCAATTCGATCGCCGGCTCGAGCCGGCGCGGCGGGACGGCGGCATTGCGCCTGATGCTGAAGCGGCTCGCAGCGGGCGAGTGTGTCGGCATTACCCCGGACGGGCCGCGCGGCCCGGCAATGCAGGCGAAGAACGGGATTATCAATGTCGCCCGCCTCGCCGGCGTGCCCATCGTGCCGATCGTCTTCGCCACCAGCCGCCGCCGCGTGCTGGCGAGCTGGGACCGCTTCCATCTCGCCTTGCCGTTCGGCCGCGGCGCCTTTCTTTGGGGGGAGCCGATCCTGATCCCCGCGAAGCTCGACCTGGCCGGGGTCGAAGCGGCCCGGCTCCTCGTCGAAGGGCGGATGAACGAGCTGGCGCGCGAGGCCGACCGCCGCGTCGGGGCTTCAGGCGCTTTGCCCTCGCTCTACCGCTTGCTCACAGCCGCCGCTGCGCCTCTCGTGGCGGTCTACCTCAATGCGCGGTGCCGGCACGGCAAGGAGGACCCAGAGCGCCTCGACGAGCGCTTCGGCATCGCCTCGGCGCCCCGTCCGCCGGCACCATTGGTGTGGGTGCATGCGGCGAGCGTCGGCGAGGCGAATTCGGTGATGGCGCTGATCGAGCGGATCCTCGCCGAACGGCCCGCGATCGAGATGTTGATAACCACCGGGACGGTTGCCGCGGCGCGGCTCCTGGAGGGCCGCCTGCCGCAGCGCGCCCGGCATCAGTTCGTGCCGGTCGATCTGCCGCGCGCGGTCGAGCGCTTTCTCGATCACTGGCGCCCCGATCTCGCGATCTGGGTCGAGTCCGAGCTGTGGCCGAATCTCATTCTGGCAACGCACCGCCGCGGCACTCCGATGCTCTTCGCCAATGCGCGGCTCTCCGCGCGATCCTTCGCCCACTGGCGCGCGTTGCCCGGGTTGGTGCGGCCGGTTTTGCGGGCCTTCGCGCTGTGTCTCGCCCAGGACGAGGTACAGGCCGAGCGGTTTCGCCGGCTCGGCGCCTCTCCGGTGGCGAGCGTCGGCGACCTGAAAGCGGCCGCCGCGCCGCTCGCCGCCAACCCGGCGGCGATCGAGGCGCTGCGCCGTGAGATCGGCGCCCGGCCGGTCTGGCTCGCGGCCAGCACCCATCCGGGCGAAGAGGAAGTCGCTGTCGCGGCGCATGTCCGGATCGTGCGCGACCACCCCGGCCTCTTGACCCTTATCGCGCCGCGTCACCCGGTGCGCGGCCCGGCCATCGCCGACATGCTGCGCGCCCGAGGTTTGCGCACCGCCCGGCGCGGCGCCGGCGAGAGGGTCGCCGCCGATACCGATGTCTATCTCGCCGATACGCTGGGCGAACTCGGCCTATTCTTCCGGCTTGCCGGGATCGCCTTCATCGGCGGCTCCTTGGCGAAGAAAGGCGGCCACAACCCGTTCGAGGCGGCGCGGCTCGACTGCGCCGTCCTGCACGGCCCGGACATGTCGAATTGCGCCGCGCTGGCGGGCGCCCTCGACGAGGCCGGTGGGGCATTGACGGTCGGCGATGCCGAGAGCCTGGCCGGCGCGGTGGCGCGCTTGCTCGGCGACCCGGCCGAGCGCGCCCGGCGGGCCGCGGCGGCGGGGCGGACCGCCGCCCAAAGCAGCGGCGTCCTGGAGGCCGTGCTCGACCGGTTCGCGCCCTGGCTCGATGCGCTCGCCCCGGCGGTGGTCGAGGAAGTGCCGGCGCCGCTGCGCGCCCGGGCCGATGCGCGCTCCTGAATTCTGGCATGCAACGAGCCCGATGGCCGGGCTCGCCGCCGGGCTGCTCGCGCCGCTCGGCGCCGCCTGGGACGCCGGTTCGCGGCTGCGGCGCGCCCTGGCGCGGCCCTATCAGGCCCCGGTCCCGGTGATCTGCGTCGGCAATCTGGTTGCCGGCGGCTCGGGGAAGACGCCGGTCGTGCTGGCGCTCGCCGGGTCGATCGGCGCGAGCGGGGTTGCCGTGCACATCGTCACCCGCGGCTATGGCGGCCGCCTCGGCGGGCCGGTGCGGGTCGATCCGGCGCGCCACGATGCTGCCGCGGTCGGCGACGAGGCGCTGTTGATCGCGGCGGCGTCGCCGTGCTGGGTGGCGCGCGACCGCGCCGCCGGGGTGCGCGCGGCGGTCGCGGCCGGCGCCGCGGCCGTCCTGCTCGATGACGGGTTTCAGAACCCGGCGATCGAGAAGGATCTCTCGCTGGTCGTCGTCGATGGCGAATACGGCTTTGGCAACGGTCGGGTGATCCCGGCCGGGCCGCTGCGCGAACCGGCCGCTTCGGGTCTCGCGCGCGCCGACGCGGTCGTGCTCCTCGGCAAGGGCGAGCCCGATTGCGTGCGCGAGGCGGGATGCCCGATCTTCCGCGCCGACCTGGAGCCGGTTGAGGGCGAGCGCTTCGCGGGCGCGCGGGTCGTCGCTTTTGCCGGCATCGGGCGACCGGAAAAATTCGTCGCCAGTCTCAAGGGGATCGGCGCCAGCGTGATCGCGGCCTACCCGTTCTCCGATCACCACCCTTTCAGCAACGCCGAAATTGCCCGGCTGCACCATATGGCCGAACGCGGCGATGCCCGCCTCGTCACGACCGCGAAGGATTGGGTGCGCCTCCCCGCACGACTGCGCGGCGGGATCGAAGTGCTCGAGGTCAGGGTCCGCTGGCACGATAGGGCGGCGGTGACCCGGCTCGTCGCCGATGTTTTGGCCAACGCCTCCGCCGGACACGCGCTTGGATACGCCGGAAGCGCAACTGGCATCTGACGCGCCGGTCGCCCCGATCCCCTGGAGAGAGCGGATCGAGGCCTGCGGCGCGGCGCTGTTCTTCGCGGCGATGCGCGCCTTGCCGATCGATGCCGCCTCGGCGCTCGGCGGCTGGCTCGCCCGCCATATCGGACCCCGGCTCGGTATCTCGGCGCGCGCCCGACGCAACCTCGCCGCCGCGCTCCCCGAGCTGGCGGCGGGCGAAGCTGAGCGGGTGCTCCGCCTCATGTGGGACAATCTCGGCCGAGTCGCGGCGGAATACCCGCATCTGCCGCGGATCCGGGTGTTTCCGCCCGGGGTTCTTCAGCCCGGGGTTCTTCAGCCCGGGGTTCTTCAGCCCGGGGTTCTTCAGCCCGGGGTTCTTCAGCCCGGGGTTCTTCAGCCCGGGGTTCTTCAGAAGGGCTTGGGGCGGGTCGAGACGAGCGGCATCGAGCATCTCGACCGCGCCGTCGCGGCGGGCCGATCGGTCATCATCTTCGGCGGGCATCTCGGCAATTGGGAAGTGGCCGCGCTCGCCGCCGGCCAATATGCCCAAGACCACGGCACAATTTTCGCGCAGATCTACCGCGCCGCCAACAACCCGCTGGTCGACCGCATGATCGCGCGGTTTCGCGGGGCGGCAAGCGAGTTCATCCCGAAGGGCCGGGTCGCCTCGCGCCGGGCATTGGCGGCGCTCAGGCGCGGCGCGCACCTGACGCTGCTCGTCGACCAGAAGCTCAATGACGGGATCGCCGTGCCGTTCTTCGGCCGCAAGGCGATGACCGCCCCGGCCTTGGCGCTCCTCGCATTGCATTTCGACTGCGCGGTATTGCCGGCGCGGGTCGAGCGCCTCAAGGGCGCGCATTTCCGGCTGACGATCCACCCGCCGCTGCCCCTGCCGAGGAGCGGCGAGCGCACCGCCGACGTCGGGGCGCTGATGGCAGAGGTCAACCGGACGCTCGAGGGCTGGGTCCGCGAACGCCCGGAGCAATGGTTCTGGGTGCACAGCCGCTGGCCGGATTGACCGTCCTTAAATCAGCGCTTCGCCCCGCACCGGGCTGATCAGCCAGGCGCCGCCGACGATGCCGAGGACCATGAATCCGGGGATGATCGCGAGCCAGGTTCCGGTCGCCGCGAGGGCGCCGGTACCGGCCCAGCCGATCGAGGACAGCGCCTCGGCGAAGGTGGCGAGGCGCGAGGAGACCTGGCGACGCCGGAAGAGGCTGCGCCTCGCCTGGGCGCGAAACCAGAATTGGATCGCCGTCGCGGAGCCCGCCGCGATGACAACGCCGCCCAAGGCGACGAGCGCGGCAAACGGCGCAAAGAGCGCGAGCGCGACGACAAAGGGCCCAAAGATCACGGCAATCCCGCCCAGCACCGCCTCGACCTTGGCGCGAAGCACGCGGATTCGCGATACCGGCGCCGAGGCGATCAGCTCGGGCGCGTCCTCGCCGGACACCGCGAGCCAGGCGAGGCCGCCGCCCAATTGTCCGGCCGCCATGATGAGGACCGGCACGAGGAGCGCCGCCGCGCCGCCGCCATCGTAGAAGTTGCGCGACAAGAGGTAGGCGGGCGGCAACAGATAGAGCAGTTGCATCAAGGTCTGCGACATCAGCCAGGGGTCGCGCAACAGGAGGATCCACTCCTTGAGGCGGAGCGCCTGCGCGGGCGCCGAATTATGGAAGCGCGCCGGTCGCCGGCTAACTGACGCGGTGCCCTGCGCCACAGTGCCCGCAGCCAGTGCGAGCGGTCCGAAGCGCGGCGCGCAGACGGCGATCGTGCCGGCCAGCGCTACAATGCTGAAGCCAAGGAGGAGGGCGAGCGCCACCGGGTCGCCGAGGACGGCGCGGGCCGGCTCCCAGAGGATGCTGTCGACATCGGGCGCGCGTTCAACGAGCGCCGTCGATTGCAGCGCCACCGCCCGCGACATTGTCCCGAACGAGAAAATCGCCGCGAACTGAGCGCAGATCACGAACCCGGCGCCGATGATCGCCGCAAGCACCTGTGCGACGATCCGGGTGCGCCGCGGGCCGATCGCGCGGAACAGCAGGACGGTGATCACAACCGCGACCGCGACCGAGTCCATCGCCACGGCCACGATGACCGCATAGGCGCCCATCCAATGCAGGCCGCCCTGCCACACCAAGACGTCGACGAACGGCGCCGCCAGCACCAGTCCCTGGACCGCGACAGCCACCGCCATCGCCATGATGCGGACGGCAAAGAGCCGCCACGCCGAGACGGGCGAGGCGAGGATCAGATCGAGATCGCCCCGCGCGTAGAACCCGCGCGTCACCGATTCCAATGCCTGCGACAGCATGAGCGAGGCAGACATCGCCAGCGTGCCGGTGATGACGGTCAGGCTCTGCTTGTCTGCCATGCCGGAATCGGTCGCGGCCGAACCAAGCATCAGATAGGCGAGACTGTGGAGGAAGGTGACGAAGACGACAAACACGATCCCCGAGGTAACGGCACGCCGGCTATGCCCGCCGGTTATGAGGTAGAGCCAGTCGCGCCAACTCAGCCGCGCCTCGTGCCGCGCCAGCCACAGGGTCGTGCCGGGCGCGGTCATCGCACTCTCATTCGCCGGCTCATTCGCCAGGTCATTCGACCGCGCTTTTCGCGACGAGGGCGAGGAAGGTATCCTCGAGGGTGGCGTGGCCGGAGCCCTCCAGACGGCGCAACTCGTCGAGCGTGCCTTCGGCGATCAAGAGGCCGTCGGCCATGACGCCGATGCGATCGGCCATCCGCTCGGCGACGTCGAGGATATGGGTCGTCATCACCACCGAGCAGCCGGCATGGACGCGCTCGCGCAGCATGTCCTTGATGAGGCGCGCCGCACCGGCATCGAGACCGGTGAAAGGTTCGTCGAGGATGATGAGCCTAGGATCGTGTACGAGGGCCCCGGCGAGCGCCACCTTCTGGCGCATGCCCTTGGACAAACGCTCGCAGCGTTCCTGGGCATGCGGCCCCAGACCGAGTGAATCGAGGAGACCCTTCGCCCGCGCCGCCGCGCTCCCGCTGTCGACCCGCCACAGCCCGGCGACAAAGTCGAGATACTCCATCGGCGTCAGCTTATCGTAGATCATCGGCTCGTCGGAGACCCAGGCCATGATCCGCTTGGCCGCGACCGGGTCGCCTAGAGCGTCGATGCCGAAGACCGCGATCGAGCCGCGATCCGGCTTCAAGAGGCCCGTCACCATTCGCAAGGTGGTTGTCTTGCCGGCGCCGTTGGGCCCGAGCAGCGTATAGAATTCGCCGGCCGGGACGGCCAGGTCGATGCCGTCCACGGCCGGACGCTCGAAACGTTTGGCGAGCCCGCGGATCTCGAGGGCAAAGGGCGGGGATTCACTCATCGGTGCGCTATGCGGCGTCTGATCAAGTTCGATCACCCCAACCACCAATTTCCCCTTGGCCGGGCTTGACCCGGCCATCCACATCTTCCCGACCGCGATGCCACAAAAAAGACGTGGGTGGCCGGGTCAGCCCCGCCATGGGGTATCTGTAGTTGACTATGGACGTCATCCTGCAACCACGTTCGTTGAACCCGACAGGGCCGCCGACAGCTGATAGAGGTGATTCGATTTGAGTGAATAATCCGCTAATCCGCTAATCCGGCGGTGTCGGGGCGTCGTATTCGTCGGCGCAGAAGGTGCCGCCCTGGTAGCGCTCGGCGATTGCGTCCTTGGGCCCGCCGGCTTCGGCGGCGAGGATCTGGGCGGCATGGGGCTCCGAATCGTCCTGCGGCCGGTAGCCGAGGCGCTCAGCATTCGAATTGTCGTACCACGAGCGCTGGTTGCCCGAGACGCCGTAGACGATCTCGAAGCGGATGTCGGGGTGTTCGAGCCCGATGCGGACGAGTTGCGTCATGTCGCGCGGGCTCACCCAGATCGCGAGGCGCCGGCTGTCGATCGGCCGCGTTCCGAAATTGCCGATCCGGGTGCACAGAAAGCCGATGCCGTGCTTGTCGGCGTAAAGGCTGGCGAGCGCTTCCGAGAACGCCTTGGAGACGCCGTAGCGGCTGTCGGGGCGCGGCACCACCCGATGGTCGATCGTCTGGGCGCGCGGGTAGAAGCCGACCGCGTGGTTCGAGGTCGCCATGACGATGCGCCTCGTGCCGGCGCGGCGCGCGGCCTCGAAGACGTTGTAGAGCCCGATGATGTTGCCTTCGAGGATCTTCTCCCAGCTGTTCTCGCCGGAAATCCCGCCGAGATGGATGATGCCGTCGACGCCCTCGACCATGCGCTCGACGGCCGCCGGGTCGGCGATGTCGGTCCGGTCGACCTCCTCGCCCTCCCGCGCCGCGGCCAGCGCCACCCGGTCGGAGAGCCGCAATACCGGGTAGATCCCGCGCAACGTCTCACGAAGCGCGCTGCCAATGCCGCCGCCCGCCCCGGTGATCAACACCCGATGCATCTTTTGCCTCCTCAGTCCGACGGAGCACTCCTGCGACAGAAGGCTGTCATTTGAAGCCCGGCGACGCAATCTTGATGGGCTGCGTCGCGGAGAAAGCGTCCCGCGCTCTATCAATCGTCGATTATGATGTGCGCCGGACGAGGGCCGTCTCAGCAAAGCATCCGCGAAGGGAGAGACAGGTGATCACGATCGTCGATGTGAAGGGGGAACTCGCGAAGCTCTCGATGCTGAAGGGGCGCCGGCCCGACATGACCGAGGCCGATCGCAAGGGCACCAACGCCTTTGCCACGCTGACGCCGTTCCGCGACGGCAACATCTTCAGCGCCAAGTTTTCCGGCAACGGCGCGTGGGAGCGTCACCCCAATGGCGACGAATTGGTTCAGGTCGTCGAGGGCGAGACGAAGTTCCACATCATCACCGATGCAGGCAAAGAGACCCATACCCTCAAGGCCGGCATGCTGGTCGTCGTCCCGCAAGGACTATGGCACCGCTTCGAGGCGCCCGACGGGGTCTGCCTGATGACCGCGACGCCCAAGCCGACCGAGCATTTGACCGTCGATGTCGATGACCCGCGAACGCTGAACACGGCGCAACGGTCCGACGCCACCGAGGAGAAGTGGCGCTGATGTATTTCGATCGACGCTTGTGGGAGCTGACAGCGGGGCTGCGCGGCCGGATCGGGCTGGCAATCCTCATCGGGCTCCTCGCCTCGGGCTTCGGCATCGCCCGCTTTGCGCTGTTGGGCGCGCTCTTGGCCCGCGTCTTTGTCGGCGCCGGTTTCACCATCATCGCGACGCTGGCGGCCGGGGTCGCCGCGGCGGTGCTGCTGCGCGCGCTCTTGGACCACGCCCGTACGATCATCGCCCATAACAATGCGAGCCGGGTGCAAGAGGCGCTGCGCGGCCGGCTCTACGACAAGATCGCCGAATTGGGGCCGGCGTGGTTCGCCGGCGAGCGGACCGGCGGTGTGATGCTTTCGGTGGTCGACGGGGTCGAGCAGCTGCAGAGCTTTTTCGGGCAATACCTGCCGCAGGCGGCGGTCGCGGCGCTGACCCCGCTGGCGATCTTCGGCTTTATCGTCTGGTGGGACGCGCCGGTCGCCACGGTGATGCTGGCGGGAGCCCTGGTGACCCTCATTGCGCCGGCCTGGTTCCAAGCCCGCGAAAGCCGCACCGGCGCGGCGCGGCATCAGGCGATGAAGAGCTTCGGCTCGGAGTTCCTCGACGCGGTCCAGGGCTTGCCGACATTGAAGGCGTTCGGCCAGAGCACGGCTTACGGCGAGCGGCTCGCGCTGCGCGCGCGGCAATTGTCGGAGACGACGATGCGCGTCCTCTCCACCAGCGTCATGACGCGCGGCATCACCGATGCCGGGGTCGCGGTCGGCGCCGCCGCCGCGCTGGCGCTCGGGGTGTGGCGGGTCGCCAATGGGCTGATGACGATCGAGGCGCTCCTCATTGTGCTGATGTGCGGGACCGAGGTGTTCCGCCCGTTGCGCGACCTGCGCTCGGTGTTGCATCAGGGCATGGTCGGGCAGTCGGCCGCCGCCGGCATCCACGCGCTGTTGATGGCCGAGCCGCTGGTCCAGGCGCGAGAACACGCTAAACCGTCATCCCCGGGCTCGACCCGGGGATCTGAGATGGCCGGGTCGAGCCCGGCCATGACGAGTTTTGATGGACGTTTGGTGGCCTCGACCATCGCCTTCGAGCCGACGATCGCCTTCGAGGATGTCGGCTTTGCCTATCCCGGCGGGCGGCGGGCGGCGCATGACGGGCTCTCCTTCACGGTCGCGGCCGGCGAGAAGATCGGCATCGTCGGGCCCTCGGGCGCCGGCAAATCGTCGATCGCCCGGCTGCTTCTGCGCCTCTTCGACCCGCAATCCGGGGTGGTGCGGGTCGGCGGCCAGGATGTGCGCGACCTCGATCCGGAAGCGCTGCGCCGCGAGATCGCGATCGTCCATCAGGACACCTATCTGTTCCACGGCACGGTCGAGGACAATCTTCGCCTCGGCAAGCCCGATGCCACGCAGGCCGAGCTGGAAGCCGCTGCGCGCGACGCCAACGCCCACGATTTCATCCTCCAGCTGCCCTACGGCTATCAGACGATCCTCGGCGAGCGCGGAGTCAATCTGTCGGGCGGGCAGCGCCAGCGGCTGGCGATTGCCCGGGCATTGCTGCGCGATTCGCCTGTGCTGATCCTCGACGAGGCGTTGTCCTCGGTCGATGCCGAGAACGAGGCCTTGATCCAGCGCGGGCTCGACCGGCTCGCGCAAGGCCGCACGACGCTGGTTCTGGCGCACCGCCTCTCGAGCGTCATCGGCGCCGACCGCATTCTCGTGCTCGATCACGGCCATATCGTCGAGGTTGGCCGCCATGCCGAGCTGATCCGCCGCGACGGCCCCTATCGGCGCCTCATGGGCGCGCAGGCCGAGGAGCGCGGCGGCGACATCACGCTCGCCGCCGACGAATTGATCGCCACGCCGGGCGAGGCTGGGGCGAGCGATTACGGCGAAGCGGCGCCGGATGCCGCGGCGGCGGCGGCCGCGCAGGTCGGCGCGGCGACGACCCTCTGGGCGCTCGTCCAAATCATCAAGCCGTGGCGGCGCCGTTTCGCGGTGGTGGTGAGTTCGGGGATCGGGCGGGTCGCCGCCTTTATCGGGGTCGGGATCCTCGGCGCCTTGGCGGTCAGGGCGGTCAAGACCGGGGCGCCATTCGGCTATCTCCTGATCCTCCTCGCGCTCGCCGCGCCGCTCGCCGGGATATTGCATTGGATCGAATCGTGGCTGGCGCACGACATCGCCTATCGCCTGCTCGCCGAGCTCCGGGTCGAGCTCTACCGCAAGCTCGATTCGCTGGCGCCGGCCTATCTGGTGCGGCGCCGCTCGGGCGATCTGATCGCGCTGGCGAGCCAGGATATCGAGACCATCGAATATTTCTTCGCGCATACCGTGGCACCGGCATTGGTCGCGCTCCTGGTGCCGTCGGCCGTGCTCCTGAGCCTGGCGATCGTCGCCTGGCCGATCGCCCTGGCGCTGTTGCCGTTCGTGCTCTACGCCGGGCTCGCGCCCATCTTGATGCGCAGGCGGATCGACCAGCTCGGCGGCGAGGCGCGCGAGGCCTTGGGCCTGCTCGGCGCCCATGTCACCGAGACGATCCAGGGCCTCTCCGACCTCGTCGCCTTCCAGGCGGTCGGCCGCCGGCGCGCGAGCTTCATGACAGCGGTGCGCGACTACCAGAAGAACCGGCTCACCCTCTTGGCGGATCTGTCGTCGCAGACCGCGCAGCTCGAAATCGCGACCGGGCTCGGCGGCCTCGCCGTCGCCAGCGTCGGGGCCTGGATGGTCGCCGAGCACCATCTCGCCGCGACCACGCTGCCGCTGTTGATCCTCCTGGCGCTCGCCTCGTTCCTGCCGATCTCGGAGATCGCCCAGGTCAGCCGGCAACTCGCCGACACGATCGCCTCGACCCGCCGGCTCCATGCCGTGCAGCACGAAGTGCCGGCGGTAGAGGACGGCCCGGCCCGCCCGCCCGCCCCGATCGGCGGCTCGGCGATCCAATTCGATCGTGTCGGCTTTGCCTATCAGGGAGCGCGCCGGCCGGCCCTCGACGGCGTGACGCTCGACATCCCGGCCGGCGCGACCGTCGCGATCGTCGGCCCCTCGGGCGCCGGCAAGACGACCCTCGCCAACCTGCTTCTGCGCTTCTGGGACCCGGGAATCGGCCATATCCTGATCGACGGGGTCGATCTCCGGGATTTCGAGCTCGACCATCTGCGCCGGCGCATCTCGCTCGTATCGCAGGACACCTACCTCTTCAACGACACACTGCGCGCCAATGTGAGCCTCGCCCGGCCCGACGCCGACGAGGCGGCGATCGGCCGCGCGCTCGACGAGGCCGCGCTCGCCGATTTCGTCGCCACCTTGCCCGAGGGGCTCGACACAAGGGTCGGCGAACGCGGCGTGCAGCTCTCCGGCGGGCAGCGCCAGCGGGTCGCGATCGCCCGCGCCTTTCTGAAGAACGCGCCGACCTTGATCCTCGACGAGGCGACCTCGCATTTGGACGCGGTCAGCGAGGCGCAGGTGCGCCATGCGCTCGACACGCTGATGCGCGACCGCACCACGGTCGTCATCGCGCACCGCCTCTCGACGGTGCGCCACGCCGACCTCCTTGTCGTCCTCGATCGCGGCCACCTCGTCGAACTCGGCACGCACGGCGAACTGGTCGCCCGAGGCGGCCTCTATGCTCGCCTGATCGGGCATCAGCTCGGCGGCGCCCGCGAGCCGCTGCGCGCCGTCGGGGATTGATGGAGTGACCGAGGCCATCCCTAACCGCATTCCCGGCGAAAGCCGGGACCCACTCGGCCATCCGCACCAATCAAAACCTATCTCCGTGATCTTCAGACACCCGACCAAGCTGCTGAATGGGTCCCGGCTTTCGCCGGGAATGCGGAGTTTTGGGGAGCCGTCGCCGACCCGCCGACGCGTCCTTGCCGCCGCCCGGGTGTTGCTGCTGCCGCGCGCCGCTTGGGCGCAAACGGCGGGGCAACGCCGGATCGCCTGGCTTTCCCCCACATCGCGCCCGACGGCCGGGTCACCCCTTGCGGCGTTCCGGGAAGGGTCGCGAACGCTCGGCTATGGCGACACGGACATCGCGATCGAGATCCGTTATGCGGACGGACAGATGGAGCGGCTTCCCTATCTAGCCGACCAAATTCGAGCTGGTGGTCAATCTGAAAACGGCGAAGGCGCTCGGGCTGACGCTTCCGCCCTTGATCCTCGCCGGCGCCGACGAGGTCATCGAATGACCCCCGGGCACATCGGGCCGACTGCAACGGCCTCTATGCCCGCCTCATCGGGCATCAGCTCGGTGGCGCCCGCGAGCGGGCGCGCGCCGTCGGCGATTGAAAAACGCAAGTTATTGTCGATTTTAACCCTTTGATCACCACGCTGTGTTACAAGAGCGTGTCCAAGAGCGGTAATAGAGAGCCCGCCTATGTCCACCGCCATTCCTCCCTTCACACCCGAGGAGACCGCCCGGTTGACCCAGATTTGGGACCGGCTGTACGAGCTCTACCTGGAGCGCGCCAATGGCGACCGCGCCGAGGATGTGATCGAGACCGAAATCCAGGCACTGATCGCCGAGCGCGACGCGATCCGCCCGTGGGGCTGGAATACCGGGCGCAACTGGAAAGACGATATTCCCCAGGAGATCGTCGACAAGTTGATGCGCGAGTAACCCATTCGGTAATGCCGGTAGATTTGTAGGCGTCGCCGGTCAGACTCCCAGATCGAGGACCAGCGGCGAGTGGTCGGAGAGCCCGGCCAGGCGCTCGCCATGTGAATAGCGAATCGGCCCGGCCTGCGCGGCGAGCGCCGGCGACAGGAACGCGTGGTCGATGCGGAACCCGTTGCCGCGGGTGCTATACCAGGAAAATTCGCGGCCCTCGGGATGGCGCCGGCGCCACAAATCGCAGAACCCGATCGCCTCGACCTTGTCCATGAAATGCGCGGTGGCGTCGATCGCGCCGGGCTCGTCGACATAGGCGCGGCAGGTATTGAAATCGCCGATCGCCAGCGCCGCTCCTCCCGCCTCGGCCGTAAGCGCGGCGATGAGCGCCTCCCAATAGGGCACCTTGGCCAACAGGTTCGGCATATAGATGCCGCATAGAACCAGCCCCGTCACCTCGACCCGGACTATCCGGTAGGGTTCGGGCAAGAGGGCGCCGACCGCGCCCAGCTCGCGAAACGGACGCCGCGCCGCGATCAAGACGCCGTTCTTGCCGGGCGGCGGCAGGAGGCTGGTCTGGTGAGGGTAGCCGAGCCCGGCCAGCGCCGCGCGCAGCCGGTTCGCCGAATCGCCGCCGCGGTATTCGGAAATAATGAGGATATCGGCCTCGTGCCGCGCCAGCGCTTGGCCGATCGCCGGGAGCCGGGCGCCGCCGCCGTGGCGGATGTTCCAGGCGAGGAGGCGCAGCAGGGTCACTCCCCCGGCAGCTTGCTCGCCACCGCCCGCCCGCTGACCTCGGCGCCGGCGTCGGGCGACATCCTGAGGAAGAACGGCACCGATAACAGCGACAGGATCGCGACCGCGGCGAGCGCGAATGAGAAATCGGCAGGCCCCGACACCGTGGTGTGATGGATCCCCAGCATCAGATAGAGGAGGAGCGCGCCGGTCCCGACGCCGATGCTCTGCGACAATTGCTGCGCCATGCTGGTGAGGCTGGTGGCGCGGCTCAGCATGGCGGGGGGCACGTCGGCGTAGGAGAGGGTGTTGATGCTGGTCATCTGCAACGAGCGGAAGAATCCGCCGGCCAGGAGGGCAAGGAAAATCACGGCATGCGGCGTCGTCGGCCGGAAAAACGAATAGGAGAACAGGAAACCGCTGCTGACGATCGTGTTGGCGATCAGAACGCGGCGGAAGCCCAAGGTGCGGATGATCGCGCTGACCAGGAGCTTATTGCTCATCGCCCCGGCGGCGCTGGCAAAGGTGATGAGACCCGAGGAGAGCGGGTCGAGGCCGAACCCGACCTGCAGCATCAGCGGCATGAGGAACGGAAGTGCGCCCAGCCCCATGCGAAAGATGAAGCCGCCGATCGTCGTCATCCGATAGGTCGGGATCCGCATCAGCGCGAGGTCGATGATCGGATGATCGACCAGCCTGGCGTGGCGCACATAGAGCGTCATGCACAAGGCGCCCGCCGCGAGCAGCCCCGCGATCACGGTGAGCGGCAATTCGCCCCGCCCGCTCATCTCGAAGCCGAAGGCGAGGCTCGCCAGCCCAATGCCGGTCAGAACGAACCCGCGCAGGTCGAACGGCCGCACAATCGTCTCCTTGATGTCGTCGATGAAGAGGCGCACCAGCACAACCCCGACAATGCCAATGGGGACGTTGATGAAAAAGATCCAGGGCCACGAGCCATAGGTGACGATAAAGCCGCCGAGCGGCGGCCCGATCACCGGGCCGACCAAGGCCGGCACGCTGACATAGGACATCGCCCGCACCAGCTCGGATCGGGGCACGGTCTTCAATAGGACGAGCCGGCCGACCGGCACCATCATCGCCCCGCCCATGCCCTGCACGATGCGGGCGACCACGAGCATCCACAGCGAGTGGGACAGGCCGCAGCCGATCGAGCCCAGCGTGAACACGACGATTGCCGCGCTGAACACGCGGCGGGCGCCGAAGCGGTCGGCGGTCCAACCGCTGATGGGGATGAACACCGCCAGGCTCAACAAATAACAGGTGATCGCCACGTTGAGGCGCAGCGGCGATTCGCCGATCGAGCGCCCGATCGCCGGCAGCGCGGTGGCGATGATCGTCGAATCGAGGTTCTGCATGAACATCGCGCAGGCGACGATCAAGGAGACGATCAGCTGGCGCGTGCGCGGCGTCATCGATTTTGCGTGAAACACGGGCCGATCTAAAAACACCAGCCGGTCAAAATCGATCAATCGGGATGGGATTAGCGTGTAACAAAGCTACCGCGTGGCATTGATAAGTCAATTTATACGAGTTATATACCACTTTAGATGGGTGGTCATCTCCGATCATTTTGGGTCTGCGGTCATGTTTTCGCTCTTTCCATGCAAAGGCAATAGTGGAGTTACCGGGATTGAATATGCCCTGATCGCCGCGCTGATCACAGTTGTCCTGGCTGTCGGGTTCCAGACGATGGAAAGGAGCGCGATCGGAGCCCTCATCACCGTTATTAGCGCGCTATGTCCGCATGATATCAACCTCGACGTCTGCATACGGTCGGCGCAAAGCCTCGCCCCGATCTAATGCACACAGCCATCGGTTGGGCCGTGTGTAATCACTTTACAATAGAGGTTCTGCATGAACATCGCGCAGGCGACGATCAAGGAGGTGATTAGCTGGCGTGCGCGCGGCGTCACCCCGACACCGTGACGCAGGGCCTGTGCTCAGCGATTTGCTCATCGCGGCAGGATATAGCGGCGCACGCGGCGCGCGAAAGTAGATAGGGGTGCGGGAGCGGGCTCGCCGAGCCGTGATGAGACCGTTACTGGAAGCGCATTCCTCGACCGACTCGGCGCCGCGGTAGTTGTCTTAGGAGTGAAGGCTCGATCAACATGCTGGATTTTTCCGGCCCCTTTTCGACCCATAAGGGGCCCTCAAAGCCGCGAGAGCGCGCCTCTTACCCTTACCCCTCCGGCAGGCCGGCCAGCCGCATGCCGGCGACAATCAGGTTGAGAACCTCGGGCGCCTGCGAGGGAGCGGAAAGCGCGCGCAGCCTGGCGATCGTCAATCTGGGGTTGATCGCGAGTAGCTGGGCGAGCGCGGCGCGAGCCTCGTTGAGGCGGCCGAGATGCGCATTGGCGACAACGTTGATCCGGATCGGGGGAGTATAGCTCGGTTGGTCATGCAACGCGCGGTCGGCCCATTCGATCGCCTCTTCGAAGCGCCTCGCGAAGAGATGAGCGTAGGCGAAGCCGGTAGCAAAGTAGTGGCCAAGCGGATCGAACGGGCTCAAGCGCAGTCCCCGATCGAGGGCCTCGATCGCCGCCTCGGGCTGGTTGCGGAACGCGTGGACCCACCCCTTCGCACCCCACGCCATGGCCGCGTTCGGATTGAGCGCGAGAGCGCGATCGAAGATCGCTATCGCCATCGCCGTCTCGCCGGCGAAGACGAACAGCGACCAGCCCGCCTGCCAGATCACATCGGGATCGTCTCGTGCGAGCGCGCCGTCGAAGCGGTCGGCCCAAATGTGAGCGCAGGTCGCCGTGTCGATTAACTGGCCGGTGATGCGCACCCGGTTGCCGCCCTTGCGCACCGAACCTTCAAGCACGTAGCGCACACCCAATTCGCGTGCCACCTGCTTCACATCAACGGCGCGGCCCTTGTAGGTAAAGCTCGAATTGCGCGAGATCACGAACAGCCACGGCAGCCGGGCGATCGCGCTGGTGATCTCCTCGACCATGCCGTCGGCGAAATATTCCTGCTCCGGGTCGCCCGACATGTTCTGGAACGGCAGCACCGCCAGCGACGGCTTGTCGGGCAGAGCCAGCGGAGTTGGCTCGGCGATTGGGATCGCGGGCGTCTCGCCCGCATGCGGCCGGGACGGAAGCGGTCCGGGTTTACCGCCTTCCCTGGCGGCGCAGGAAGTCGATGAAGATCGCGGCCAAGAGACCTTCCTTCTTGTCCCAATCGGCGAAGGCGGCATCGATGTCCGGATGGTCGTCGGTGACGACCTGATGGTATTCGGCATTCGGCATCAACCGGTGCGCCGCCTGCCCGGCATGGCGCGGATGCACCGGGTCCGAACCCGGCGCGATGCACGCCGGCGCCGCCATCGAGCGCAGCTCGGCCGGGCTGAGGCCGATCACCGGATGTTCGGCGCCGGCCTGGAAGCTGCGGCGCCACTGAACCATGCGGGCGATGAAATCCTGCGGCTCCAGCGCCATCAGCTTGGCGCGGCTCGCCGGGTTCGCCTTGATGACTTCCATCCAATGCTCCATGGCGCAGACCGCCGCCATGCCGCCCTTCTCGGCCGCCTCGATATGCGAGGTGTAGTACTGGTTGGTCAGACGCTCGGCGGCGTGGGCGCCCCCGGTCACCCGCCACAACAAGAGGCCGCGGACATCCTCGGGCCGGCGCAACGCGAGGATCATCGCCAGCCGGCATCCCGACGAGCTGCCGCCGATATAGGCCGGGAGCGCATCGAGCCGGGCCAAGAGCTCGTGCAAATCCTCGGCCCACTCGTCGTTTTCCGACTCGCCTTCGATGGCGATGCCCGAGGCGCCGCAATTGCGCCGGTCGTAAATGATAACGCGGTGGCCGGCCTCGGCGATCTTGGTGGCGAGCGAGCGCAGCGCATCACCGGCGCGCCGCCCGCCGGGCTGCAGGGCGACGAACGGGCCGCGCTCGCCGAGGATTTCGTAATTGATGTCGACGCCGCGGATATTGGTAATGGGCATGGCTCTCCTCGTGGGAACGATCAGCTCTGCCCGATCGTAGCCGATATTGCCGTCACGCGGCCATCGCCAGCGCAAGCGCGCCCCAGCCGACCAGCACGATTCCCGTCGCCCGTTCCATCCACCCGCCCCACGGCAGCGTTTTCTCGATGAGCACGATGAGCGCGATCCCGGCGACCCAGGCGAGGTTCATGATCCCGCCGACGAACAGGAGCGCCATCAGCATCCAGCAGCAGCCGAGGCAGACCGCGCCGTGGCGGGCGCCGCTGACGAACGCGCCCGGCGCGCCGTCCCGCCAATGATGGAGGATGAATTCGAGCGGCGAGCGGCAATGCCTGAGGCACGCGTGCTTGAGCGGTGTCCACTGATAGATCCCCGCGATAACGAGGACGCCGCCGGCAACAAGCGTATTGCCGAGCGCCATCGTCTCGGACATGAGTCCAGCCGCGTCGAGCTGCCACTGCAGCACGGTCGCCGCCGCGGCGACGGCGAACCACACGGCGAGATAGCCAACGACGAACGGCGCCGTGCTGAGGCCCGGGGCAGCGCCTGCCTCGCGGCGCTTTCGGGCGATGCTCGCAATGAGGAGCGTCACCGGCGCGGCGCTCGGCAGCATCATCGCCGCCATCATCACCGCCCACATCAGGAAGACGACGAGGCCGTAGGCAAGCGTCCATTCGGGCATTATCGCCATCATCCGGCCGCCGCCCATGTCCATCGTCTCCAATTCGATGCCGGCGCCGAGCAGCAGATAGGCCCACGCGAGGATGATCGCGACGGCGAGGCTCGCGAGCACGATTGCGCGGTCGTGCCGCAAAGCGGAAGAGAGGAATTGGGCGGTCAGTTTGGCGGCTCCCTGATCGGCGGAAGTTTTACCAGGCCTTGGGATCGATATGCAAAAGGCGGTTCGCGGAGGCGGCGGAAGCGGTATAACGTGGCCCGGTCACGTCGGCGGAACGGCCCGCGCGGCAGGAAGCGCTAAAGAGGCGAGGAGCATCACATGAAATTATTGTATTTCGACGACTTCAAGCTTGGCGTGCTGAAGGGCGACAATAGCGTGGTCGACGTCTCCGCCGTCGTGCGCGACATCCCCCATACCGGCCCGGGCGATCTAATGAACGGGCTGATCGAGCGCTTTGCCGCCTATCGCGCAAAACTCGAAGACGCGGCAGCCAAGGGCCACGGCGTCCCGCTGGCGAGCGTGCGCATCCGACCGCCCTTGCCAAAGCCGGTCAACATCGACTGCATGGCCGTCAACTACATGGAAGACGGCACCCGCAAGGAGCCGGCGCTGATCAACGCCTTCCACAAATCGCCGGGGGCGATCATCGGCAACGGTGACACGATGGTATTGCCTGATGCGCCGGCGACGATCTTCGAGGGTGAGGCCGAGCTCGCGCTCATCATCGGCAAGCGCGCCAGCAATGTCAGCCAAGCCAACGCAATGGACTGTGTGTTCGGCTACACCAACTTCATCGACGGCTCGGCGCGCGGCTTGCCGGCCGGCGGGTTTTTTCACATGAAATCGCGCGACACGTTTGCGCCGATCGGCCCCTACATCGTCACCAAGGACGAGATTCCCGACCCGCAGAAACTGCAGATC